>JGI12150J12686_100592_pt1 | contig 29099 bp, 36 predicted proteins | sample ANMFosRound1_FD_12686 | JGI IMG/M metagenome (IMG submission 12686)
CCATCCGCGCATTCCGCGGTAGGATTACCCCGAATGGAGGGGGTAGCCCGTTTGGGCAATCTGTGATGCAACTTCTTGTCGACTTGATAGCGTTCTTATCCTGGCGGTTGATCCGAATCGGATTTTCTGATTTTCCGCGTTCTTCTGTATTCTTGACCGCGCAGACGTTACCATCCGCACGATCTACAGTGGGATTGCCCCAAATGGAAGGGGTAGCCGATTAGGCAATCTGTGATGTAGCTTCTTGTCGATAGACAGAGAGCACAGAGAAAACAGCAACTCTCTGTGCCCTCCGTGTCCTCTGTGGTTAATCTTCTTCGCCATAATCAGAGTCCACCCAGAAAAAATTAAAAAGTCTCGTAAAACTGGTGGAAGGTAGATCATTATTTGTGAGTTCCCTAATAGAACGCCTCCACCGCCCCGCGAAGCGTTTCCGGGATCTCCCGCGTCGTTAACTGGTCGAGCCCCACAGTCGAATCAAGCGTTAGCGGCGTTACTGAGATGTGGTGCTGTGCGAGAGCATGTACATCGGTGCCAGGGTCGTCATCCTGCACGAGATCGCCATCGATCCAGTAGTACGGACGCCCCCGCGGGTCATGCCGCTTCTCAACAGCAGTCTTGAATATCTTTCTCGACAGTCTGGTGATCTCGATCTCAGTGTCAGGGGCGGCATTTCGCGGGATGTTGACGTTAAGTACATCCACACCATCCGGAAAACCGTTTTTAAGAGCGTGTTTTGCAATCATTCCGACCAGATCGGTCCCTGCATCAAAATCGTACTCATAATGCCTGAGATCGTCGAACTTGTCGCCCTGGTCCACCACCTGAATCGATGCTGCTATCGTTGGGATGCCGTAGCTGGCAGCCTCGAGTGCAGCACCGATCGTGCCTGATGTGGTCACTGTGTCGGTGCTGATGTTCTCGCCGATATTAAACCCGGATACGCAGAGATCAGGGAGCCGATCCATGATAGCAAAGATCGCAAGGATCACGGAATCGGCAGGCGTTCCTGCGACCGCATAAGCCTCGAACTCGTCCAGTTTGATTTTAGAGAATCTCAGGGGCTCGAAGACCGATACCGATCTCCCGACACCCGATTTCTGCATCGATGGCGCCACGACGCTAACGTTTCCGAGATCGCAGACGCTCCTGTACGCTGCCCTGATGCCTGACGAGTACACGCTGTCGTCGTTTGTAACGAGTATGGCTGGCATAGATGGATGTGGATCGTGATTCATGATGCTCACCGATCTCTGGTCTTTGTGGTCATTCGAGTTAAGGGTTCTGGGATGAGGTGGGGAGCAGGACGAGACAGCTACATTTTAGCCGAGCACGTGACACAAGATTAACATAATAGTATGGGAACAATGATACCATAGCGATGGAGAATACCGGACAAGGGAATATGAACGATGAAAATATATTGAAACGGATCGTGGATAGAATTAGGGATAAATTAGGCGAAGACGTGTTATCTATCGTATTGTTTGGATCGATGACTCGTGGAGACTTTACAGATAGTTCTGACATCGATGTGCTGGTCATAGCAAGAAATCTTCCTGATGACTGGAGGGATAGAGATAAAATTCTGTTAGAACTTGCTGAAATCGGATCTGACCATAGAAGACCGGTTCACATCACATTGACCGATGAATATGCGATGAATGCATCTATAGATCAGGGAGCTCCTCTGGTATTTGGGTTACATGATGCGAACCGGGTTATATTTGGCAGAGACGGATTCTTTGAGAAACTCATGGGACAGTTAGAGGATAACATGAAACGGTGGGGTGTGAAAAAAATCGGAAACGGTGAGTGGTTTGCACCGGGGCTGGCTGTGATCGATGTCTAAAGAAATTGCAGAGGCGTTGATGATCGAAGCAAAATCAGATCCGGACGCCGCGAAACTCTTGTTAAACGGTGAAATATACAGTAGATCGATTTATCACTCCCAGCAAGCGGTGGAAAAAGCTATGAAATCGTGTCTCGCACTGGCAGGGATAATCATCACTGATGACCACCGGGTTTCCGATCGGTTTGCAGATATATTTAGAGAGATGTCTGGCACTGTTCAAAAATCTAGTGATAGCCGAACATTATACCTCAGTCTCACATCATTTTCACCATGTTGCAGGTGGTAAAACCATTTCATGACGGATTTCATATCGGCTTTCCATCATAATCCGCGCACCGCTCACACAAAACTACACAAAAGTCATAAAAATAGCTTATTTGAAAGAAAAGAGAAGATAGCCACAGCTAATGAAGGATTTCGGCATGCCTGCAACTTTTGAAACGTTGAACGGTCTTCACTCAGGACTCAAGAACGGCATGAGTCTCGAATACGCATTCAAAAGGGTTTCCCTGCATTTTCCCAGTATCCCGGCCATTTTCATCGATGAGAGTTTCATCTGGTTCTTTAGTCCCCTTTCGGTTCTGAACTGCTTCTTATGATGCGTCTTCAGACTCGCCCCATAATAGTTCTCAATCAGATTATTTGTGGCAGGTGCCCCTTCTACGAAATAGAATGCAGTAAGTCCTTTCCAGTTCTTCTCAATCATCTTCAGCCGTTTCTGCACAGACTCTTCAAAAGACTCTAGTGTCGCGTCAACCATATAATGGCGCAAGGTTATAAAACATACAGTCTTCAGAATCAACCGATGAGGGGTAAATACGAGTGAACATGTCGTGCCACCCGTCAACGATGTCTGGATAAAGTTATCTCGGCTTTATCCGACACTTGAAAGTTGACATGACACTAGCTCCGCCATCAATGCGGTGAATATCTCCAGAGCCTCTTGATATGATCTCTGTTCCAGATTTTCCTCTTTGCGCCTCCTGCTCAGCTCTTGATCGTGTAGAAATATCCTGAAAGCAGCTATTTTCTCTTTGAGCCATGCTTCATACTTCTTCTGGTCATTCTGCCCAATTAACCGTTCTTCCTCTACTGCCATCTCCTCTAACATCTTGATTTCCGCATCTCTGTTGTAAAATATGTTTAACATCCGATATTTCATCAATTCTTGCTCAATAGTTGCATTTCTTGGGAAATTGCCGGCTATAAGCTTGTTCAGGTGCAAGAGACATAGCTGATGGGTCACATTATCACCGAAAATATCATATAATATCCCGGGGTAACCTGACGCGAGGTCAGTTACGATGAATATACACCTGTTAGGATCGAGATGCTTAGCAAAAAAGGCCTTAATAGTCTCTGAATCTTTACTATCGTAAAGTTCATCCGCAATTGGGCGACCTGTAGCATCATCAAGCAATGTTAGGCGATATTTCTGTATTCCGGACGTTTGTGAATGTTGTTCGTCGTAGTGGACAATCTGAATATCCTGCACAGGCGGGATGCACGTTTTCTCGACCGATTCCGTGAATGCATTCCAGATTGTGCTTTTTCCCCTTGGGAAGATGAGCTCCATGGTTTTGGATATACCGGCGTATGATACATGATAAAACCGCAATTGCTGGTAAATTGCGTCCATACTTCCAAATAAATTCCCTTTCAGTTCTTCCCAAAAACTACGATCTTCTTCGCAAGATTCTTTGCATATAGGGCAGATATACCGCCCCATCTTAATGCTACCAATGTACTTTTTACCGTATGTGTTATAACCGTTGCGGTTCATCATAACGCCGCATTTCGGGCACAAAGGTGGAATAATGCTGCGAAATATCCCGTCATTGGTAAATGCAGCACCGTTTAGACACCCTCCAAACCTGAAAGTCGACAGGTCAGGGTATGCTACTTCTGGTATGGTCTGGCTTAAAGCGATCATCAATTATCACCATAAGCATATCTCTCCTTCAAGATTAACAAGCTTTTGGAATAAGATGATCCACTTATCACTAGAAAATTGGACAGTGCCAGATGTCTGTCGAAATCGTGAGGGATGCGAAGTTTCTTGAACATCAGGGGACAAGGTCAAGGTATCCATTATTCAGAGATCCGAGTAGATCTATGTGGATTCCGTCGAGAGAGTATACCAGAGACGATGCGGCAGGGGCTTATAGAAAGGCGGATCGTATATTTAGCACTATCACTAAGCTTTTGGAAGATAAATATGGAGTTGTGTTCGGATTGATGGATTTTTAACCCACCAATCTAAACTATCTCGGCCCTATTATCAGTATCCGACGTACGAACTCGGCTCCTTTGCAGGCACACCGCCCTTAAACATCTCCTGCACCCTATGGCAATGATCCGTGATATCCGTATTTACGGTTGGTCTTATCTTCTGTATCACCTCTTCGAAATGCCGCATCTCGATGCAATCGAGATCCCCGTATAGGGTCCGTTTACCGTTCTCGTTTTTAACCTTCAGGTCGCAGATTCACCCCTCGCCGACTTTTAAGGTCGCCTTTTCAGCATTCTTATCTATCGTAGATAAGTGGCTGAAATCGTGGTGCGCATGTCAGTTACTGAGGAATTCGTTGTAGGAATAATAGCAGTTTAATTTCCGGATACTTGCTACATTTGTTTGGCTCTTTGGTAATTTGCGTTACACATATCTCACCGATAAATAAATTAAATGACAAATACATGGATTATATTGACTTTTTACTACTTCCGGATTACCATCTCTTATCTTGGCTCTATTAACCGCAGATGCACGCAGATACTAGATTAACAAATCTGCGTTCATCTGCGTTTATCAGCGGTTCATTACATATTCAACTTATCGGAAGATCTCTGAAAAACCGATATCGGGTGCCTGAATAGATGGTCGATCTGATGAGGTTTTGGCTCACTACCACGCAAGATACCAGAGAACCATTTGTTTACCGCATCGCCTGCCCCATAGTTATGTGCAGAACGTGCACGCTCCACCCACCCCACATCTGTCTGCGCTTGCACCAATACGCGACCTCCAGCGTCATGATGCCCCGCAATTTATTGTGGGGTCGGCGACTCAAAGCTGCCCAACCACAGCCATAACCCGGTCGATCTCGCTTTCCGTGATCACAAGCGGCGGCAGGAACCGGAGCACAGTATCGGCAGTGCAGTTGAGGAGTATGCCGCGTTCTCTTGCCGCGTTCACCAGATCGCCACACCCGGTCTCGAAGTCGATCCCGACCATAAGCCCGATACCGCGCACCTCTCGCACCCTGTTTCCGGCGAGCGACTCGATCGATTGCAACCCCCGGAGGAGATGGGCACCAAGTGTCCTTGACCGTTCCACGAGCCCCTCGTCCTTGATAACAGAGATCGTAGCAAGCGCGGCTGCACATGCAAGTGGACTTCCCGCGAATGTTGCACCGTGTTCGCCGCGTCCAAACAATAGATCCTCGCGTGACGCCATCGCACCGATCGGAAATCCGTTGCCAAGGGCTTTTGCCATGGTCATGATGTCAGGCACGATCCCGTAATGCTCGTAAGCAAACCATGCGCCGGTTCGCCCAAACCCGGTCTGGACCTCGTCGATGATTAGCAGGACGTCGTTTGAGTCGCAGATCTCCCGCACCTCACGGAGGTACTCTGCGGACGCGATGTGGATGCCACCTTCTCCCTGAACCGCTTCGAGGACTACGGCTGCCGTATCCGGCGTGATCGCTTCAGCGATCGCTGCTGCATCGTCGTACCTCACGAATGTGACACCCGGGATGAGCGGCTCGAAGGGCATTCTGTACTTCTCTGTGTGCGTGAGACTGAGCGCTCCAAGCGTCCTTCCGTGAAACGAGTTCTCTGCTGCGATGAAATCGGTTTTCCCTGTGCTACGGCGCGCAAGTTTCATGGCAGCCTCGACAGCTTCGGTTCCTGAGTTGCAGAAGAAGATGCGGTCGAGTCCGGTCAGATAGTTAAGTTCCTCTGCGAGTTTTATCTGCGGCTCGGTGTAGTAGAGGTTTGAGGTGTGCATAAGCGTCTCTGCCTGCGTCCGGATTGCTTCAACGATTTTTGGGTGGCAGTGCCCGCAGACGTTCACAGCTACTCCTGCGATGCAGTCGATGTACTCTCTGCCTTCGGAGTCCCAGACCCGGGCACCGCTGCCGCGGGTTATGGTGATGGGCTGGCGGGTGTACGTGGGCTGGATGTATCTTGTTTCTGCTTCTATGGGGGTCATGAGTGGGGTTATTGTTGTGAGCAGTGGTTAATCTGGTTTTCGGGTTTCGTAGTTCTTCGAGTTGCTGCTCATATATGGAAGGGGTCAATACATCGTGCCGCTAACCGCAGTGAAAAGGTGAATGAGATGTTTATTAAGGATCTGAAGGTATCAAAGGTTGAATTGGACGAACTATGGACTTTTGTAAAAAAATCGGTTCCAGGAGTGTCAAGTCCAGAGGAAGAACGGTGGATGTGGGTATGTTTTGCAAAAGAGTCTCGATTACTCCTTTGCATAGTGGTTGGTCCGAGAATTAGAAGATTCCGCAGACAAATTAATCGAGGGAACCGATTCGTGTCTCGGTAAAGAAAATAAATTGGCTCTCTGATAATTCACGAGTGCATGCACTTTTTCACTCTTCTGGAGGATCCGGTTATGGTAAGGAAGATTAAACCACAGAGCGTACAGAGGATCACAGAGAGTTGTTATTTTTATCTTTTGCCCCCTCTGTGTCACTGTCAAGTAGAGCCCATAGTGCACCTCTTGTTTGGGGTAATGGCCCCGAGGTTACTATGAGCCCCCTCACAGAACCGGACGTGAAGATTTCCCTCATCCGGCTCTTCAGAAGCACATCCTCTACGGATTCAGGTGTATAGCGAGTGATAGATCTTCGGCTTCGGGAGCGGATTAAATTGGAGAAAACGATTAAACTGATCCCAGTTGTAGCTTTTTCTCTGGCTGCGACGATTGATCCATTTGAAAGCGAGTCTCACGACATGGTGGTAGAAGTTCTGCAGCGATCGTATGTTCCCGCTCATTCCGTAGTAGCGGTAATGTCCGAGCAGCTTTAATTCCAGCACCTTCCACCATTCTTTCAGCTTGACAAAATTTCGGATACGCTTCAGCCATATATTCATATCCACCATCTTTTGTCTGAACTTCTTGCGTGACGTCTTTCGCCCCAGCTTAAACTTGCCTCTTCGGGTTTTGTCGCAGAAGTGTGTAAACCCAGAGATTATCGAAGGTTTCGCATTTAAAACCGTATCGCTTCGCTCTCGTGCATGGGCATCGTCCGAACTCTATAATCTTACTCAACTCTCTCAGATATCGTAAGCCCGAATTTACCCATACGCCGTCCCAAATCGTCTCCAAATATTCTGGCTTCGATTTCTTTCTCGAAGCATACGACAAAGTCGTCTGCATATCGGATAAGCTGTGCAAAACCTGGGTAGCTGTGGCTTTACCTCATCTTCAAACCACTTGTCTAACGCATAGTGGAGATATACATTAGCGAGTACAGGGCTCAAAATCCCACCTTGTGGGGTGCCCATTTCCGTCTCAAAGTATTTTCCTTCCTCCATTATGCCAGATTTAAGGAAACGACCGATCAGTTGCAGCAAAGATGGGTCTACGATCCTCTGCTTCAGACATTCCATCAATCGCTTGTGATCCACTGTGTCAAAGAACTTCGAGATGTCCATATCCACCACAAAGTTGACCGGACCGGTCATGATAGTTTTGTTGAGCTTCTTCAGAGCATCGTGACAGCTCCGATTGGGTCGAAACCCGTAGGACGTGTCTATAAAATCCTGCTCAAAGATCGCTTCGAGAATCTTCTTGATTGCCATCTGGACGATCTTGTCCTCGACAGCAGGGATTCCGAGCGGTCTTTTCTCGCCGTTTGGCGCAGGGATTAGACGCGCATAACTGGTTGAGGATTATACTGCTTTGCTTTGAGTCTTGCCACCAGATCTGCGATATTCGCGTCCAGTTTCTTCGCATATTCTCCTACTGTTACTCCGTCAATACCGGGAGATTTGCCTCTCTTTAACTCCCTGAAACATTCTTTTAGGAAATCCTCTGTAAGCAAGTGTGCTAACGATGTGAACTTGCATTTTGGATCTCCTTTTGCTCTTATGGCTATCGCCATAAGAACTTTTAGAGTTTTGGACATCAGTTTTGTTATCATCTACATCCCACCTCTGGGTGTGGTAGATGTGTCCCTGATGACCAGCGCACTCCTGTCAGCCCCTTCCCTCTACAGGCATTACCCTGCTTCGACGGTAATATGGGCTGATCCGACTCCCAATATGCTTTTTTGCGGTATCTTGCCGTTCATAGGCTTGATAGCACATACTCCTGCTCCTATTAGGAGATCAAGGAGAGCATATTGGGCCTCCCGAGAACCCAAACGTCTCCGTTTGATACTATGCTACGGTCTGAGACCCCGCTGGACTCACACCACCTCGCAATGTCCCAGAACTCTCTGCTATATTCCAAGACCGGAGGATCGGACTAACGGTGGTGTGAATGCTGCCTTCCGTCACACAGACAACGTCGGCTTCCAGAATCATCAGAATTTCGGGGCTTATAACCTTCACCTTTCGATTGTGGCCTGGTATCCCATCCCCCCAGCTTCACACCAGCCCGTTACCAGGCTGGGCGTGGGGTTCAGTTCTGAGGTGGTGGCTAGCCTTTCCTCAGGCTGGATTTTTTCACCAGCTGGCGAGTATGAATTTATCTCGGCACGCCTGTATCCTCTGTGGTTTTCCGAAACCTTATTTCGAAAATATCAAAAAGTCTACGGGGTTTTGGTCACCGCAACGCGAGATACCAAAGACCCAATAAATTGCCATTATTTGTAAGCGATGGGAACGATCGATACAGGGTGTCTCTTTTTAACATGTATAGCGAGACGATAACGCCTCCCAGAACCGGAAAACGGGGGAGACTATCCACCTTAATTCCTCTGAAATGTGTTGCAGGTTGGTTTCGTAATAATTTGCCATGTCGCCACCTTCCATCCATGTCTATTAGCTCGCCGGGTGCCTTCTCCACTGCTATAATGTATATCTCTTCTGTTTTACTTCTTTTGATAAAGTTTTTCGCTTGTGATGCGAAAAATACTTATAGGATTACGATGTTTTGTGTGTAATGCACCGGATGTGGTCGTTATGAAACCATATGTTTGTATAATCGAACTATATACTGACTTTCGAACGATCGTTAGCGCGGGCGTGCTCGCGGTGCTGCTGCTTGCGTGCGCGGGCATGGCGACTGGCGAGACATGGGTTGTGGATGATGATGGCGGCGCGGGCGTGAACTACACGACAATACAGGATGCGGTGAATGCATCGAGCGCGGGGGATACGATTGAGGTGCGGAGCGGAACGTATGTCGAGAACGTGGATGTGAACAAGCGGCTCACGCTGATCGGCGATGGCGCGGACGTGGTGACGGTGTGCGCGGAAGATGGATCAGATCATGTCTTCAAGGTGACTGCGGATTATGTGAACATCTCAGTGTTTACGGTTACGGGGGCAACAGGCGCGTTTAAGGCTGGGGTTTATCTCTACGGTGCGGATCACTGCAACATCTCGAATAATAATGCACCGAACAACCGTTACGGCATCTACTTGAATTCGACGAGCAACAACACGCTCTCGAGCAACAACGCATCGGGTAACGACGTCGACGGCATACGCCTATCTTCTTCGAACAACAACACACTCTCGAGCAACAACGCATCGGGTAACGACGTCGACGGCATCCTCCTGGCTTCTTCGAGCAACAACACGCTCTCGAGCAACACCGTATTGGAGAACAACCGCTACGGCATCTACCTGTATTCTTCGAACTACAACACGCTCTCGAGCAACATGCTCTCGAACAACTGGTGCGGCATCCTCCTGTATTCTTCGAGCAACAACAACACGCTCTCGAGCAACACCGTATCAGACAATGCACGGGATGATCTCCATATTGCGAATTCAGAATCTGCCTTCAGAGATAATACACTCAACGGCACAACGATCTCCTTCACATACGAGGGAAATGTGTCGCTCAAAGGTGTGGGTTCGCCTGCACCTGATCCAACAGGATGGAACACCATCGGTAAGTTCATCAGTGCCAAGGATCAGAGTGCGGGTGCATGGGTATTCTTGAACTTCAGTTATTCCGGCTCTGATCTCAGCGGTCTGGATGAATCGAGTCTGAAGGTGTGGAAGCACAACGGTACGACGTGGGTCGAAGACGGCTGGAATGGAACACGATACCTGGATGTTGGAGGTAATGTCATCGGCGTGAACATCACGAGTTTCAGCGTATTTGCACCAGCTGCATCCGCAGCAGCGTACACCCCACCAGATCCAGTGAGTCTTGCAAACACGACCGGCAGATACTGGGTCAACTACACATGGTCTGCTGGAACCGGGAACGTGACCGATTTATACAACGTGAGCATGAACGAGACGTGGAGAAACGGAACCACTGAGACGTTCAGGAACGTGAGCGTTGGTCCGGGTGGATGGGCGAATATCACCGTCTTTGCATACAATGCATCCGGTACAGGAACGCTCTCGTTAGAAAGCATCAGCGATAACGTGCAGGCACCAAGTGCACCATCTGCACCACCGGAAATCAACTGTACATGCGGCAACATCTGTGTCAACCAAACCGGCTGGTGGCGAGATAGTGGAGCGTTCAATGCGAGCGGGACACCGATACAGGCAGCGATTGATAGCGCAACCGATGGCGATATAATCTGCGTGTGGAATGGGAGTTACAGCGAGAACGTGAACGTGAACAAACGGCTCACGCTGCAGGGCGAGAGCGCGGATGTGGTGACGGTGCTGGCGGCAAATTCAAATGACCATGTCTTTGAGGTAACTGTTGACAACGTGAATATAAGCGGATTTGTGGTGAAAGATGCAACGGGAGCGTCAGGAATATATCTTGGAAGCGGAATAGATGAGTGTAACATTGCAAATAATGGTGTATTGAACAATAGCAACGGCATCCACTTGGAAAGATCGAGCAGCAACACGCTCACGAACAATACCATAAGCTCGAACGACGGTACTGGCATAGTCTTGATTAATTCAAGTAACAGCAATGCCCTAACCGACAACAATATATTGATGAACGGGGGCAGTGGCATCAGCTTGGTGGATTCGAGCAACAACGACTTAACAAATAACAATGTATCGCTGAACGGGGGACCGGCGAGGGATGAGGGACAAGGTATCTCTCTAAACGGGTCAAGCTACAACACCTTAATCAACAACGATATATTGAACAACAACTGGCGTGGCATCTGGTTGAGATATTCGAGCGAGAATGCCTTAATCGGCAACAATGCATCAGGCAACTGGATAGGTATCGTCCTGGACAATTACAACAGCAACAACACCATAACCCGGAACAATGTATCTGGCAGCTCGAGGGGCATCTACTTCTATAATTCAAACGACAGCATCATTTACCTCAACAACTTTGTGGATAACACATGGAATGTTTATCACAGAAGGACTGAGACCAACACCTGGAATTCTCTTGAACAAATAACCTACACCTACAATGACAACACCTACACAAACTACCTTGGCAACTACTGGGACGACTATACAGGAAGTGATCCCGGTGGAGATGGGATTGGGGATACGCCTTACTCGATAAATGTTTCCAATGCTGATAAATATCCTCTGATGGAGCGTTGGGGGAATTACGCAATTGCATTGCCAGTCCACAACCTCAACACAGACGAGAGCTTCTCAACAATTCAAGATGCGATAGACGATCCTGATACAGAGGATGGACATACGATCACAGTGGATGCCGGCACGTATGTCGAGAATGTGGATGTGAACAAAACGCTCACGCTGATCGGTGAGGGTGCTGAGGTGGTGACGGTGCTGGCGGCAAATTCAAATGACCATGTCTTTGAGGTAACCGCGGACTACGTGAACATCTCAGGATTCACTGTGAAAGGGGCGACTTGGAATGCAGGGGTGTATCTTGGGAGCAATGTGGATCATTGCAATCTATCCAGCAACAACATCACGAACAACTCCGAAGGCATCCATCTCGCACCCACTGCTTCGGGTAATATCATCAACCTCAATAATATCGTCGGTAATTCTCCTTATGGCATCTACAAAAGTGTCAACGAAACAGTGAACGCCGAAAACAACTGGTGGGGTGATGTAAGCGGTCCTGCGGGAGCGGGCAATGGGACAGGGGATGCGATCTCTGCTCATGTTGATTACGACCCATGGCTCGATTCCCCGTATCCGGAAGGAAAGTCGATCTATTTCAAAAATGCTACAGAGACTACTGTCAACGGAACCACTGAAATCGATGCTCGGGAAGTGGCAGATACGAATGTTACAATCAGCACAACTGCACCTGTGAACGTTACAATCGGTAACTTCTCAAGGAACCCCGGAGCGGTCTTTGATGGAGAGATTGGGAAGTATATAGATGTGCATGTCAATGACACTACAAATGTTAGTCGGATCGAGATCAGGCTCTATTACACGGATGACGAGATTACAGATCTGTACGAGTCTTCGCTAAGGATGTACTGGTTGAACGGTTCAGCATGGGAGGCGTGCTTGAGTGGTGGAGTCAATACCACTGATGTGAGTAACTACAGCGGCTACGTCTGGGCAAATATGAGCAACGACACCACCCCTTGTTTGAGTGAGTTCGACGGATTACCACTTACCGCTCGTGGAAGAAAACGACCACTTCCATTAGCACCACGAAGTAGAAGCGCCGGCATTTACCCATCGCCCACTTCAACACCGACGTTAGCACCTTCGCCATCGGCAACGCCAACTCCAGGTCCATCGCCCACCCCAACGCCTGCACCTTCGCCACGGGTAACGCCAACTCCAGGTCCATCGCCCACCCCAACGCCTGCACCTTCGCCACGGGTAACGCCAACTCCATGTCCATCTCCCACTCAAACATCTTCATTTCCAACTAACCCCCTATCAGCCGTTCCATCGGGGATAACAGTGATACTTATATCAGCCGTATACTTGATACTGAGGAGAAAAGCGAAGTAAAAGATTTCTTATTTCATTTTTTGGGATGTGTTACTTTGGGAAATATGGACAAGATAAAAATATTACGGAGTAAAATTACAATCAAAATAATTTTGTTCATGTTAGTAATTTGTATTGGGATACTGGTCATGCATGACGTTGCTTTACAAAATGAGTTCCCAGATAAGGTTATACAGGTGAAGGAAGATAAAAACGTCGTTTATTTTACTATGTGTTTTGAGGGCACGATAAATATCCCTGATAATAATTCTAAAAAGGACATTATAACGGAATACCGTATGGCAACAGGCGTCCATGGAAGTAAGTCCGGTCATATTTTCATACCGGTTCATTGTATCGAATATGGTGACGATGAGGTCAAGGAATTGTTGCTCATGGAGTATATTATGAGCAGTAAATGGTTCGATGAAAATTTATTTGAGGATGAAACGTACCTTAGTTATTACCACTCAGACGGTGCGAAACAACATTTTAACGAACTAAAAGAGAAATTAGACGATAAAACACTCGAGATTGTAGATATACGACCTATCTACAGAGTGTATTGTCCCCGTGAAGAAGGCTCGCTCCCACTTAAAAAACAAGATATTGTGTTCGACGGCTCTACAAAAAACAAAGACATCGCAATTTTTGAAACCGAAGTTACTGATACCTCTGTTATATTTAATAAAGATTTTAAATACGAAGAGGGAACAAAATTGTACATCATCCACTATGCTGAGCATACGATATATGATCATGTAGATAACATTGTTAAAGATCGTGAAACTTGTCCTTCTGAGTACAAGGATGTTTTAACAAATGCGAAGGAAGAAATGTTCGAAAAGATCAGAGACAGGGGGGCGGACATCGAGTCCGGCTACTTAGGCTCCACTACCTGCTCATGGAGGGCGTCAACAGCGTATCGGTTCACTGGATGCACGCCTGCAGGGTCCAGCGGGTCTCCAGTGCTGGATGAGAACGGGCATTGTGTTGGAATGATTACATGCGGTCCCGAACTCATTAAAGGCGTCATTGACCCGACAAATGCGTACTTTATCCCTTATAGAGATTTGGAAGCAGCAAGCAATGAAGCAGGATTTGAACCTCCTATAGATATACCCCCATTAGATAAAGTAATGGAAAGTAAGTTATATAGCAGATATGGATTTTTTATGACGATTATTGGAATAATTGGCATGATTGCTGAGATAATAGACATGTTGAGGCGGAGGGGCAAAAAATGAAACTGTGATATCTATGTGACTGGAACATGACTCAATATCATTTCCGTAAACTTGAGCTATCATATAGTTTTTCAAAGAGATAAAGTTAATATATCCCAACGTCTTCTATTTATCAATGCGTGATAACTATTGCTACATGAAATAGGAGAGGGAAAAAATGGATGCAAAAGAAGCCTTCAATAAGTTCTCTACGGTATTATCTGAAGATGAGATCAAAAAGTTGGCGAGAAAATATGGTGCGGAAGACGAACGGGAAAGGAAATTGCTTGTTGTTCCTTTTTTCTGGCTAATGTTACTATCAGCGATAAAATCGGGTACGCGGGGACGTCTATATAACATGGTATCCTTTTTCACAGTGACATCCCACCTTATTTATCCGCAAATGCCAATAACAGGACTTAGTCGGATGGCGATTAGCAAGAAATTGTCAAAAACCAACTGGATGTTTTACAGGGGCGTGTACAACAAGTTACTTGAGCATTATATTGATTTGCTCAATCTAAATGATATAAAATTCCTATCACGATTCAAAGACTGCTTTGCAGTAGACGGGAGTGTCATACGGCTCAATAAAACACTTGAAAATGTATTTAAGAGTACGTGCAAGTCCCAGGCCGCTCTAAAGTTGAACGTTAAATTCTCGATAGTGAACCTCGTTGCCACCAAATTGCAAGTCACAGAAGGCAAAAGACATGACAAAAAGTTCCGTTTTATCACGAAAGCTCCAAATATCCTCTATCTCTTCGATTTAGGATACTGGAGTTTCAAAAATTTCAAAAAAATAGTGGATGCCAAAAGTTTCTTCGTTTCTCGTTTGAACCCATCTTCGTCACTATGAATAAAAAACGCTATCCGTGGACCACACCAATTTTCAAATCTGTTCTACATCCTCTTGACCCCGATTGATTTCAAATGACTGTTCATTCCCAAATATTTGCAATTGAACATCTCCAGAATGTTTTTTTGCGCATTTGTCATGGTCGTAAGTTTCAGTATCCGAGATTTATCCCCATTTAGACCTAACTTTCCAATTTCACATTTTTTGGGTGTGTTTGTAAATACATGATCTGTTCTATTTATACTATACATAACAGGTCGTATAAAAGAGTTGTGGTATTGAATTCTGTTCTACAAGTAAAAAATTTGAGAAAGTGTTCCACTGGTGGAAACCGAGAGACGTGGACGTTATGGGAAGTTATTTATGGATGAAAACAGTGAATTTGGGTGAGGTACTGGAGAACATGGGTTTGAAGAAGAGCTGTGATCCGTTGATTGTCACCGTTTCCGATCAGAGATGGTTACATCTGGTAGGTAAGCGACTCTCCCAGATAAATGGAGCTCTAAATGGGATGGTGGAGCTGGATATGACGGTGCAACTCTCAAAAAGCGAAAAATCACCACTTAAAGATGATTTGCGGCTCGTTGGGATATTGTATGAAGGAGAGTGGCGGTTTTACGTGACAAACATCTTTGATGCACTCTTCGCCCCTAAGGTTATCTACGAGCTCTATTCGGAGCGATGGACCATCGAGATATTTTTAGAGCGATATCAAGCATGTTCTGAAGTTAGAACACATATTCTCGAAAAACAAGAATGGAATTATGGTAGAAATCTATTCAGCTCTTATTTTCTATCTTCTTGTCAGGATTATAATTGCAATTGCGGCGAAAAAGTCTGGTAAGGAGATTACCGACTTCAGTTTCAAAAAAAAGTGCTGAAAATTTAAATTCTTTTCTCGTAACTCAATTAAATAAGTTGTTTCGGGGAACGAAATCAAAACTAATCAAGTTTTTCTGGAAAGTTGTCGATGCCACCATCTGCAACTGCCTTAAGCCTCCGCCACGTGCAACAGCGTAAATTCGCTTTGGGGTGTGCGTGCAATAGCGTAAGCCGTGCCTCAAAACATTGAATAAAAGTGATATATCCACATTTGAACTATTTTATGATTTCTAAATGTATAATTACACATCTCTTCTATCGGATATGAAAAGTTGCACAGCAGTTGGGACGGCTTATGATTAAAAAATACGTGGATTAGTTTTCAATATCTTTAATTTTAATATCCTTACGTTTACGAAAATGAACTCAATATATTTACGCACAGATTCCGGCGAAGGTTGGCCGCCGCCCCGAATCACCTGGATCTGTGATTCAAGATTATGAGTAACTTCAGAGGTTGTATCCTCATCTCGCTTAGTCTGAAGGATTTCTTATTCATCTTCAACCTGCCTTTGGACCAATGGTGTAATCTGATCAACAAGCGGTTTAGTTTGGATGAGATCTTCCTCATCTATCTGACGTTGAATGGAATACTCTGCATTTGCTGCAAGTTTTGGCTGCACAAGTTCCTCTTCTGCCTGTCGCTGCACCTGTGGCTCAGGCATCTGCATCACCTGCCCCATAATTATGTGCAGAACTTACACAACCCACCCCACATCTGTCTGCGCTTGCACCAATATGTGACCTCCCGCGTCATGATGCCCCGCAATTCATTGTTGGGGTCGGTGACCTACTAAGCCCACCACCCGCTCGACACAATCAAAGATCGCACCCGCAATCGCGTCTTTCGTGCCGTCGGTATGAATAAGATCGCGTTCCCCTTCAGTGATGATCCACACCTCCCCCGCATCACCACCCATACTCTCAACAGTATTCGCAACAACCATAAAAAGCCCATAGCGATCCATTGCTGCCTTCGCACGCTCGATCAGCACGTCACCTGAAGCAGTCTCCAGTTTGAACCCGACAACCGCCAGATCAGGATACACATCCTGTACCGCCTCAAGTAACTTCCGTGCCGGGCGCAGGTCAAGCGTCAGCTGGCTGCCCGACCTGATCTTGTCGGCGGCAGGATCGAGCGTATAATCCGAGATCGCGGCAGCGCTGATCATCAGATCGTACCCATCTCCAGCACCACCCCTTTCTCCGCGCCCGAGTTCATCCAGCACAGCACCAGTCATCTCTTCTGCAGTCTCCACATAGATCTCCTGAATGCCGGAAAACCCAATCCGCCCGCGGTGCACAAGCGTCACATCAGCCCCGCGCCGAAACGCCTCATAAGCAAGTGCAGCCCCCATCCTGCCTGATGCCCTGCTCGTGATGATACGCACAGGATCAATCGGCTCTGCGGTCGCCCCGCCAGTGATCAGTATCCGGATGCCGGAAAGCGCGTAGCCGCCAAGCACCCGCTCTGCCCACCGCACGATATCATCGTTAGGAGCGATCTTTGCTTTCCCTTCCTCAATAACGGGACCCACGATCGCGACTCCCTGATCCCGCAGGATCTCGATGTTCCCGCGTACGATTGGATTGTACATGCTCTCGTGCATGGCAGGCGCTACGACGACAGGAACCCCTGCGCCGATCGCTGTTGTGGCAAATATCGAGACGAGCGTGTCAGGGATGCCGTGCGCAATCTTCCCGATCGTGCTCGCAGTGCACGGCGCAATCAGCAGCAGGTCCGCGGCGGCTCTGGCACCGCCTTCGCTGCAATCACCCTTCACCGCCCCACCGCAGTACTCGACCCACGAAACCCTGCCGGTCCACCCGGTGATCGCAGCGCGCCCTGTTGCGCATTCGATCGCGTCCGGGTGGATGATGCGCTCTGCAGGTTCGGTCATCACCGCCTGCACCGTAGCCCCGCGGCGGATCAGTTCATGCGCCAGTTCGATGGTTCGCACAGCAGCGATGCTGCCGGTTATGCCGAGCACGATCGTCTTATCTGCGAGATGTTTCGTAAAATCCATCAGATGCACCGGTTTTTCTTAAATCTTTTTGGAGAGTGATTTTATCAATCCTTGCCACTACCATGATGCTTGCAATTTCACATAACGGTTTTGGACGTGTCCGGATATCTCCTGCCGCGACCTCCCGACCTTCGCGGGTGATGCAAGCATCGACGGCAGAGCCGTTACCGGACTTGCACCAAGAATATACGCCCACGCACCTTCAGGCATATACCGGATCCCGGAATGCTCTTCATCAGACTCCTTCGCTCTTACAGCAACACCCCCCTCTCCTTCATACTCGTATAATATGACTTTCGGATAAATCAAATTTTTCGCCATCCTGAATGTCACAATCTTTATATAGGATCTGCACAGATCCTACATCAGATGTCAGAAGAAGAACGAATATGTGAAATTCTAAGCACCATCCAAAATATCAAAGAGTCAAAACTATCTATCACAACATATTTTAAACATAATGATGTTCCGTTCACTCGCTAACAATACTATCGCTATCGCAGGACTCTTAAGAAGTCCGGCGAAGACGGACTTCGCGATAAAGGAAAAGATGGAAATTACACGAAACTGACAGAACGGATAAAAGATTACATACTATCCACAGTCACAGAAAATAGAAGCATATCCTCACCTCAATTACAGAACAAGATTCTGAACAAGTTCGATGTGAAAATATCAGAATCCAGTTTGAACGCCTTCAGGGCATCTGTTTCTTTAACAAGACGTCACCCAAAGAACCAGAATACAAACTCCGGAAATCCGGTGGGGGCGAGGTTCTCACGTCTTTAGCTTTTTTCACCCATATTATCGAGATATACACCAGAACAATAATCGAGCGAGTGAATGAGATCCGTCAATCTCCATTATTCGAGCAGAATAAAAATATCGGTGAAGATTATCAGGACGTCTGCTCGCGTGGGAAATTTACCACAGAGTACAACCGGTTGGAATCTGTGCGAAAGAACCGTTTTAAATCAATTGGTGAAAAATTCAGTCAAAGAATTTTTCAGCCATGAATATTTTTGAGATGTCGGAAAAGACAATTTCTTGATATAATCTGGCTCTGCTCTGCCTCCCTCTGGTCACGTCGAACGGGAAAACAAGCAGGGTTAATCGGGTGAAAGGAAACGATTTGGCATTCCTCTGTGGTTATAATTACAAAGACGCATCGCTCAATAAATATATCGGAGAACTAAAATATCTTCAGATCTCTGACCAATTGATTGCCGCGATAGCGAAATTCTGGGCAGATTTCTGGCGAGATGAATCCGAAGACGATGAAGAAGAGTACTTGCTCAATATCATGTGGATCACCCACCCACTTGCTTTAATCTGCGCAACATAACAACCAAAAATTATAAATAGTTCTTCATAGTATATGTTGTTTATGTATGGCATTATACCAGAAGACATAGCATCTCTGGATATAGAACGCATTGACTTCAAAAATAAAGATATTCTGAAATCTTTGATTTCACAACTTTTAAATTTCATAGAGCAGTTAGCTCAAATCATCCACAAGTTATATGGGGAAAACCAGCAATTGAAGGATGAGATAAACCGATTAAAAGGAGAGAAGGGCAAACCAAAGATTCCTTCAAATACGCCTCAAAGGAAGACAGACAATCCCACAAAGAAACCACGAAACTGGATACAGGGTAGCAAAGAAGCCCAGAATCAAGATTGATAGAACAGTACACATACCGGTCAATGAATACCGTCTTCCACCAGATGCGGAATTTAAGGGCTATCGATCCGTGATCAAACAGAACATAAAATTCGAAACCGACAATGTCGAGTACATACTCGAGCGTTACTACTCACCAAGCGAGAATAAGGTCTATGAATCAGAACTCCCAGAAAATGTGCAGGATTCTGAATTTGAGAGTGATCTAAAGGCTTTCATCGTATCTCTCTACTATTCCGGAAGAGTCACCGAAAAAAAGATTCAGAAGATTCTGGAAGATGCTGGAATCATCATATCCACGGGTGAGATCTCCAATATCTTGACCAAAGACAAGAAAGATGAATTGGCTCTCTGGTATCTTGAGTTGAAGTGAACTTATAACCCATCTGGAAAAATCGGAAGCATTTTTTGATTAGTTACAGTGTAACCATCCAAATAACCGCTTCTTACAAAAATCAGAACAGACCCTTCCTCATTTTTATAGTAAGTTCTCTGATCTTTTCAAAGTCTTTTGGAGGCTTGTTTACTCCAAAAAGCACTTTAAGTATTGTATAGGTACATTCTGACTTCGTCATACCTAAATCTCTTGAATTAGCTACTATTTCTTCCACTCTATCATAAACATGATCATCTACTCGGACTAATAGCACATTTTCCTGTTTCACAGATGGTTACATTGTAACCTTGTATAAAAAGCTTTTTCTTCGCCCAATCCACAATTTTTCAGATCGACTCTTAACTTCTTCGGATTTACCACCTATTGAAGCGCATGATAGCGGTTTTGTTTTGTAGTGTGATACAGTACAGATACGTGCAACTCGAATTACCAGAGAGCCGATGAATTCACAGCGGAGAAGCAGGCAATCTTTGAACCGGGGATGGATCAGGCAAAATATTTCCACACCGATGACAATAGGGCGAGACACGATGGAACGAACTATTATGCGCATGTCGTATGTGCTTGAGTTGTTCACCACATTATTTGGTATGAAAATATATACCCGTGCAACATCTGACATCTGTCCCCACACCAACTATGCCACAGCCCCCACTGATGTCGTTATTGGCAATTCAGGATGATCACACTTTTTCCAGCTCCATAGCTAAGCCATCCGACCGAAAGCCACGATACACATTGTTTTCGGTGTTAATTTCCTATTTCAGGCAGTATTCTACGCCACGACCTTTGATACGTCATATCCACATCTCTTGAGTTCTCGTACCATCCGTTGTTCCCTATTCTTTGACCTCCTTTCGGTAACGGCTCCTGCGCCCGCATCCTGATAGCGATCCCCGGTTTTCAGCACGCGATAGATCTCGATCAATATCTGATGCCCGACTGCAACCAGAGCCCGCTTTGTGCCACGTCTGCCAGCAATATTGCGATACTGAGCACTAAAAGCAGTCTCTTTGGTTCTCGCTGCTGCCCATGCAGACTCTGTCAGTGTAGCTTTGAGGTAATTATTGCCTCTCCGCGTCTTGCCGCTCTTCTTCTTTCCTGCACTCTCATTGTTCCCGGGGCACACTCCAGCCCATGAAGATATATGTGCCTCATCCGGAAACCGTGACATGTCAACCCCAATCTCAGCGATGACTGACGCCGCCGAGATGCCTTTGATTCCAGTAACAGACTGGATATCCTTAAATTCTTTCTCATAAGGCACCAATCGTCTCTGGATCTCTTCATCAAACTCCTTTATCTCTTCAACAAGGAAATCGATGTGCCCTAAATGCTGTTTCAGCAAAAAGCGATGGTGATCGGTTACATTCCCGTTCAGGGCTTCTACTAATTGGTCAACCTTCTTCTTAAGCTTGCCCTTAGCCATTTCTGCGATTTCATCTGCGGAGAGATCGTCTTTCTCCAGAAGCGCGCAGATCATAGCAAGGGAGGACACTCCGAAAACCTTTGAGACAACGGACGAGATCTTGATGTTTGCATCCTCCAAAACCTTCTGGACGCGGTTCTTCTCTGATGTCATCGCCCCTACCAGCTTCCTTCGGGTTCTGGTAAGGTCTCGCAGTTCCCTGATCTCTCGTGGTGGGATAAAGCTCCCTGAAATCAGTCCGTTTCTGAATAGATGGGCGATCCACTGACAATCTTTGACATCGGTCTTCCTTCCAGGGACGTTTTTGATGTGCTGTGCGTTTGCAAGGACTATATCAAAATCGTCCTCAAGAATATTGAAGATCGGCTTCCAATAGATGCCAGTGCTCTCCATTGCTACTGCAGTAACGCCGTATTCCTTCATCCATTCGCTTAAGCTTCGAAGATCGTTAGTCATCGTCGAAAACTTCCTGATCTCAAAGATCGGGGGATTGTCCAGTGGTCCATGCGCAATACACGCCATGACCATTGACTTATGGACATCAAGTCCACAACAGCTCTTCAGGATTGGTTGCATGTTCACCTCCTTTGAGATCGAGCGTGGCAACCGTAGATATTGTAAGTTTGGTACACGTGCCCTCTAAAAGGGCAACATTCATGGGTACTAAGTGGTTGCCGGGATCAGTTTATTCTGCGGGGTTCAGAATGAACCACCATAAAGTAATCGACCCGTATTACCCGTCTCGTGCATATATGGGGGTGGGGTGGGGCTTAAGGCATCCGAGCCGCATTTTCATACTCATGGGTGTCCCGAAGAGTCATGAGGGTTTATTCTGCCAAAGAAGAACAGAGATACGATTAGAGGCATTTTAGGGTTAGATGAGGGTGAACAGACCGATAAAATCATGGTCACTGATGACGCAGGGCAGTTTTCGGAGATCTCATCGCTCCATGCGACAGTGCTCGGATACACGAGATTCGCCACTATCTAAAATTAAATCCGTTTCTTAAAAATCATCGCATCATGCTTAACAGGTTTTTAAGAAAGATATTGAACTTTTATAAACTACTCAAGAAATATAAAGATGATCCAACCGATGCTCGGAAGGCTTATGTCAAACGGAGGTTCAATTCGTTGTTTTCTACCAAAACGGGCTACGGTGAGTTGGACCACCGGATAGCACTGACTAAGGCGAAGGAGGCAGAGCTGCTGCTCGTGCTGGATTATCCGGAGACGCCGCTCCACAACAATACGGCAGAAATAGCGGTGCGAGAAGAGGTAATAAAGAGGAAGATCAGTTATGGGACGCGAAGCGAGGGTGGGCGGACTGCATGGGAGAATATGCTCTCGATACTGGATACGTGCAGGAAACAGGGCGTCAGTTTCTACGAATATGTGCGAGATATATTCTCGAACAAACATTCTATGCCAAGATTGTCCGAACTTATTGGTGGGGATGTGGCAGAGGGTGGCGTCGCGAACTGAAGAATGCGAGTTTACCACAACTTATTGAGCATGTACTATTACTACGTGGTAGAAAGTATGGCGCGGTGTTATTTTCTGAAACCAGATTAGTGATCCATCGACACCCGTAAATACCATCTCCGAGAACGCTATCCAGATTGTGATGGCAATTAAGTGTTCGATTAAAAGCCTCCGGAAACAGCGTAGTTTCTCCAACTAAGTGATTTGGGCTTATGGATATGCCTGAAATTAGCTTATGTCGAACCCCCACGCCCATGACCGCATAAGAGAACCCTTTCTTCGTGCCAGTCGAGTTTGATTTCGGAAAACTGGCGTCTGCCCGCCCCTCGGTTGCAGACTTTGATTTCTTATGATTCTTGTATCCTCTCCAAATTGATTGGTAATCTCAGAGTGAAGATACATACCACCGTCTCCTCAGAGTTGGAACTGCTGTTCAATCCTCCAAAATCCAGGGTAGTTTCCTGACACAGAAATTATGTTGTGCCCGTATGCGTTTTTGATTTCCATTTCAATTTTCTCCATTATCACGAAAAACACTATCAGTAGACGTTCAAGGAAACTACTTCGGATTTTAGAGTCAATCACACACCAAATTACCAAGAACCAGAGCACCAGCTACCACAAATCATGTAGCAACTTACTCGGGTACTGCCCCGCACACCGCATTATCCTAACCGGTATCAGCGTCAATTTCCGGAAATTTCTTCGCTGCGATCAGTTCCGCAAGCGATGGCATACGGAAACGCTTGCTGACACGGTCGTAGATATACTCATACGCACCCACACCCAATTTCTTTGCAGTTTGGACAATCGTCAAAAATGTATCGTTAGCCTTTGTACCGTCTTCTGTCATGGTATGCAAGCTCACGTCTCGCCTGCGAACCTGTGCCCGTGCCCCCAATTCCGATTCGTTGTTGTGCAAGGGCACTTCAGGATGTTTTAGTACCATTAAGAGCTCTGACTTCTTACCCATAGTCTTTGTAATCCGGTCGTCCAGAGCAGGATACCCGGTTTTTGTAGAGAACAAGCTATCAAATTCAGCAGACAAGCGCGTAGCCTCCTCTGAAGTCGGAGTTTCCTTGAACGGGATAAGTTTTCTGTAATAACCCATCTTCGTCACTATGAATAAAAAAACGCTATCTGTGGACCACATCAATTTTCAAATCTGTTCTACATCCTTTTGACCCCGATTGATTTTAAATGACTGTTCATTCCCAAATATTTGCAGTTAAACATCTCCAGAATGTTTTTTGCACATTTGTCATGGTCGTAAGTTTCAGTTCTTCTTTTTTTTGGGGTGTGTTTGTAAATACATAGTTTGTTCTACTTATACTATGTGTAACAGGTAGTATAAAAGGGTTGTGGTATTGAATTCTGTTCTACAATTAAAAAATTTGAGAAAGTGTTCTACTGGTGGAAACCGAGATGCGTGGACGTTATGGGAAGTTATTTATGGGATGAAAACAGTGAATTTGGGGGAGATACTGGAGAACATGGGTAATAAGCCCAGTATTGACCCAGAAACTTTTCTAGTTTTTCGCGATGCACTGGCACCACAGGACGCAATTTCTTGTAGTTTCGTCCGTCATGGACACAGCATAGCGCTTGCTTGTAGGTGAGCATCTTGAACTGGGGCGAATCATCCGTTAAAAGTATTGGAATTACTGGAAAGTCTGTTTGCTGGTGATAAGCTGCAATGGCACCAGCTTCCATGATCCTTATCCGATTAATTTTTCCTTTATCAGGAGTGGGGTAGATTATCTCAAGCAACTCCTGCATCTGTGCTTCATCCAGTGTTTTACCAGAAAGTAGTTCTTGTAACTGATCGGTTAATTTTTTAGAGAGTCTGAACACAGTCATCAGGCCGAAAGCTTCTTCATTAAAGCAATAACTCCTTGCTTTGCCGTCCGGATCACCACGAAGTATATCAAGAATGGTCAGACGATCCTTTCGCGGAGTTGTAAAATAAGCGGTGTAATATGGGTTGCAAACGATTCTAGCGCATAGTGGTTCTGTGAATGTACTCTGGAACAGGTGTCATCCATCTGCTGATAATCGGTGGAGCGCAGTCCTGCCAGAAAAATATCGAGCTTCTCCTGGTGAAAGAGTTCATTATTCTTCGTAAGGATACGGGAAATTGTGGATGGTGCGATGTGGATATCGAAATTGTGCATGAACTCGTGTATCTTCGGCTCCGACACATTAGTGACATGTTTAAGCATGCAAACCGTGGATTTCACGCCAGGACCGAATTCCCCCTCGATTTCATCCGGTGTTTTTCCCATATATGTCTTCTTTTGAGATGGCGAGTAATAAATCTCCTTTTTGTACATAATGTTGTCTGTTTTAATGATGATTTCTTGAACGACCACGTCTTGATATCCTTTAAACTCAGCATCATCCGGCAGAATGTCTTTGTCCACTTCACACACTTCAACACGGTCTATTTTTATTTTGGGTTTTTTTGTTTTCGACTTCTTATTTTTCGGAGTGTTTTTGGGTTTTCTTTCTTTTTCTGAGGAGATGTCACTGTTCGGCTTCTTCCCAGAGGGTTTAATGTCTGGTTTGGGCTGCTCTCCTTTCATCAAGCTGATTTCATCTCGCAACTTCTGATTTTCTTCTTTTAATTTTTCGTTGTTTTCGCTCAATTCTTCGATGAGCTGGAGAAAGATGCGAAAAGCTTCTGATAGTTGTTCATCATGGATTTCATCAGGGCGGATATCTATCGTTTCTAATGTTCGCGCGATCTCCGATGAACTCATGAAATAACATTCACTCTTATAGCATATATAGTATTTGGTCAACCGGGACGATGCGATAAAATAATTGGTATAGCGATTTGTTACTTGTCAAATGGCAATAATAACACCATCATTAAGGATTCAGTATGCCCAACTTCTTCGAGTTACCCTCTGATTTGGAGAGGATACTGATTCTTCTTAGAATTCTGTTTTTGACGTTTATCTGCATAGTTCTCCTTGTTCGAGGCACTAAAGCCCGTACCATCGAACGAACAAGTCTCTTCTTTACCCCCCACACTTTCATTGGTTATCACTACGATTTCATCCAGAATTTCGTTCACTCGGTCTCGATCATATCCGCGTTCTATTGTTTGCTCCGAAAATAGGTATCACATCGAGAGAAACGAAGCATATTTTCATACTTATGGGTGAAACGGAGGGTCATGGATGCTTGCTCCGAAAATAGGTGTCCCATTTATCTACTCATGGGTAACCCGGAGGGTCATGGATGCTTTGTAAGAAAAACGGCTGCGCATACCCAATTTCTCCTGGAATAGAAGAAAAAACCCTTCAGTCACCCTATTTGACGATTCCAGGTACGTTTGCAACAGTAGAGTTTTTGCGATGTCTGCAGGATCAGTTGGCGGTCTACCAGGCCCCAGTTTTCTGGGCGGAGTTCGTTCTTTTATTCGTTTATCGGCAAGATCTACGAGATCCCGTATGTTATTTAGATAATTGACCATCTCGTAGATCTGTGCTTGATCATATTGTGCCCAGTCGGTTTTCACCGGCTCTTTGCTATCGTATTCGAATGTTCCATCCCGGACGCTCTTGACAATTTTTTTAAGTTCTTCTCCGCGCTGTTTAGGGGGCATAAGATGGAATCGACCAATAAGTATATAAGCATAGCAGTACATACACCAATATAATGTGTAGCTTATGCAACGTTTCCACGATGATCATATGTAGAAATACGGTCGTGTCAAACGCATTGATCAGAGCATTCTACGGTGGCGCGTGGTCAACTTGCAGAGGTGGGTTGCGGAATGATGGGGCAGTTGGTCGGATAATAATGTCCCAAAGCCCCAAAAGAGCCGGGTGAAAATGACCGCCCCCACCCCAAACGTCTGCATGGTAGCGATATAAGCACACAGTCAATATACACTGACCCCTCGCACACCCTCGCACTTCAGCAGTTCTCCGACCAGATCATCAGGTATCTGCCGATCTGTTATGATGGTCAGCGTCGGGCGCTCGGCAAGCCGCGGGTCATCAGCGATCGCCTGCACGATGCTGACCCCGCGTTCTGCCACACACGCTGCCACTGAGGCCAGAATGCCTGTGCGGGCGGCATCCACCGGTGTTATGATGATCACGCCGAGTTTGAGATCGGGCGCAACCTCACGCAGCGACGAAATCGGGCGGATGTTCGTGAAAACGATTTTGAGCAGTGGATCCTGCACGATCATCGATGCCGCGCCATCAACTGCCCTGCGATCGACGGAAGCCTCCCTTGCTATCTGGGTATGCGCCAGTCTTATGCCGCCTGAGACCACCTTTCCGTCCGGTGTGACCTGAAAGCCGCGCTCCAGCAGCAGGCGCACGACCCGCTCCTGCGCCGGATATTTCTTGAATTTGTTTAATATGGCGTCCCACATGTTTATTTCACCATTTCTTTAGTCCATTATCAGGGGCAGGCAATTCATCTGGTGCTCTGGTTCTAGCTTTGTGTTTTCAGATATTATAGATATGCGGCAGAAGACCTCGCTACTTGCAGCGGGGATGAATGTCGTCACTTACCAAAACCTTCAAGAAAGCCCCTTCGGGGCAAAATTGAAGCGTGATGTTTTCCTCATCATGTATCTAATTTCAGCAGCAAGATACACAAATGCGTTTATACTTTCCTATACGTTAAATAATGGTAAATCCAATAATAACCTGATGTTGATAGCATACAAATATCGGATGTATCCGGATGATGAGCAAAGAGAAATGTTTCTCAAACACTTTGGAGCGTGCCGTTTTGTATACAACTGGTCGCTTGAACAGAAGATTAAGGTATATGGGATTGATAAGAAGACTTTAACACGTTTTGATCTCAATAACATGCTACCAAACCTTAAAGGCGAATTTGAATGGCTTAAAGAAGTTAATTCACAATCCTTACAAGAGGTAAACAAACGACTTGATTCAGCATTTAAACGGTTTTTCAGAGAGAAACATGGATTCCCAAAGTTTAAATCTAGAAAGAATCCTACCCAGTCATTCCAGTTACCACAAAACTATATAGTAGACTTTGATGCCAACCAGATACGACTCCCTAAAATCGGATGGATAAAAACAACCTTTCATAGAACGTTTGAAGGAGTTTTAAAGACTGCAACAGTTTCAATGACTGCAACTGGTAAGTTTTTCATAAGCATACTGGTAGAAGATGGCAGAGAAACACCGAAAAAAGAATCATTTGGATATGATAGCACCATAGGACTCGATGTAGGTATAACAGACTTTGTAACGATGTCTGATGGTACTAAAATCGATAATCCGAAGTTTTTAAGAGATTCTATCAGGCGGTTGAAGGTATTGCAAAGAAGAGTAAGCCAGAAAAAGAAAGGATCGAAAAACCGAGATAAGGCAAAGTATCAGGTAGCAAAGCAACATGAAAAGATCACAAACCAGCGCAAAGACTTTCTGCATAAAGTATCAAGTAAAATAGTAAGCGAGAACCAAGCAATTGCTATAGAAACTCTTAATGTGGCTGGTATGATGAAAAACCATCGCCTTGCACAAGCGATTGGTGATGTGTCTTGGAGCGAGTTTTTCAGACAGCTTGAGTACAAGTGTGAGTGGTACGGAAAAACTCTGTTGAGGATCGGGCAGTTTGAGCCGTCCTCAAAGATATGCAGTGTTTGTGGATCGATTAACCGAGGTCTGAAACTCTCTGACCGCGAATGGACTTGCGCAGAATGCGCCGCGTTCCATGATCGGGACGTGAACGCAAGCATCAATATCAAAAAATTCGCCCTTCAGGATCAAAACCTGATTGGTGTAATAGCACCGGCGGACAGCCGGGGTGAGCCTGTTGGAGATGTCATCAATGGATGAATCGATGAATCAGGAAGGAATCCTCGCTACTTGTAGCGGGGAGGATGTTACAAGCTTGGAGTGGAATGGCACAATCGAAAACTCCAGTAAAAACACTCTGGTTTTATGGGGGTTCTGCACAGGTTCGATCATTCGTGTGCATCCATGTTCCATTCATGTTTGAGGAAAGTATCAGAGCAAGCTGACCGCCTCTCTGCCGCCCCCACGCGACAACATATAATACCATCGAGAGACCATGCACTAATCGAGAGAGGAAGAGCAGCCGCCGCGACCGCAAGTCGTGAGGAAAGTCCCTCCACCACTGGACACACGGATGCCGAAATGGCTTAGGGCGGGAGTTCTGGCTCTGACACAGAAACGGTGGGATCCTCTAGAGTC
>JGI12150J12686_102815_pt1 | contig 28953 bp, 22 predicted proteins | sample ANMFosRound1_FD_12686 | JGI IMG/M metagenome (IMG submission 12686)
GGTTGATGAACTTTTTACAACATACGCTGCAATTGGAATATTAGAGCATGGAACTCCGGTTATGCCTTCGGGAATGCCATATACTCGCGCTATATTGAACACAAGTTTAATCGCTTTGTCTTTTAAGATATTTGGAATCAGTGAGTTTTCTGCAAGGATTGTTAGTGTTATTTTTGGTACATTGACGATACCGCTTGTTTATCTTGTGGGTGCTAAAGTTGCAAACAAGCGAGTAGGGCTTCTTGCAGCATTATTGATAACATTCTCTGTATGGCAAATTGTGTGGGCACGAGAAGCCAGGATGTATGCACAATTTCAGTTTTTTTATCTGCTTACTGCATATTTATTTTACTCAGGGGTGGATAAGAAAAATCTCAAAACATTATCATTTTCGGCAGTTGCATTTATTTGCGCATGGTTTTCTCATGTACTTGCCCTAACTTTTTTACCTGTGGCTGTGATTTATACATTGCTTTATAAAAGAGAAATATTGAAGAATCGATATTTTATATTTGGAACTCTACTAAGTGCAGGGCTGGCTTTGCTGTATATGATCGTGACGGGCAAAACCCCCTTTGGGTATATACCGTCAAGTGCACCAATGTGGGGGCAACACCCATTCTATTTTTATGCAATTACAAGTGATTTAATTATATTATTTTTATTAGTATGTATTAGCGGTGTTGTTCCAGTACTGTTGTGGAGATCTGTGCCAATTAAAAATAGAAACGGCAATCCGTATTTACTCTTGAACTTTTTCATTCCATTCATAATTTTAAGTATATTCACTTGGAAAACTTCGCGATATGCATTTCATATTTTCCCATTTTTGGTTCTCTCCGCATCCTATGCTATTGACTTATATATCATACGAAAGGTCATTAACGAAGATGCATGCACACGAATATCTAACAAATTTAAAATAAAAAAAGAACTCGTAAAAAATAGTACATTTGCATTTTTATTCATAATGGTTGTACTACTACTTGTACAAATTACTTTATCAATAGATGCCTTTTATATATCGCAGAAGGATCATGGTGATGTTCCGGGTGTATGCCATTCAAACTGGAAAAAAGGATGCGACTTTGTAGAAGACAGGCTTGTGGAACGTGATAAAATTATGACAACTGTGTCTTTGGCACCATTGTATTATTTGGGACGGGAAGATTATTTTATAAGACAAAAAGAATATAGTGGGATCATAAACAATGAAGGTCAGTTAGTTGATATGTATACAGGAGATAGTATTATACTGACTACGTACGACTCATTCACGGAAGTAGTTAATAATGATCGCGGATGGGTAATAGCCGATTACAGGATTGATGCGTATTTTACAGATCCGAGAGTGAGAGAATATATAAGAAATAACATGACATTTCACCAAAATGGAAGCGATGATACAATTAAGGTATATTCGTGGAATAATTAAATTAAATAGATAATTCAAATTGGTTACATCACAAGTCAGATATTTTTAACTATAATTTTTTAATGTCATAAATTAAATTTTTATCAAAAATGTATAAAATCGTAATATATGTAATAATCCCTGTTAAAACAGATAATATTAATGCATTAACTGAACAAATATGAAATAAACCATATACCTTATTTTTAAGCAAAAGCAGGCAAATTGTCATGATAATGGAACTTAAACAGGTAGGGAACATTGTTATGTATACGTCTTTGAAGTTCATGTGTAGTATTCTATGAACTATATAGACTTGCACTATTGCTTGAATAAAGATGGGAATTGTTACTGCGAGACCAACTCCTACAATACCATATCGAATAACCAGTGGATAAATCAGTAGCACCATGACAATCAGTTGTATGAATGAAGTCTTTAACAATATTTCAGGTCTACCAGTCGCCTGAAAAATGCTTCCTGTAGTCGCAGCAATAGATCTTGATAAACCAAAAAAACACAACACCTGCAGCGCCGGCACCGCAGGCATCCACTTCACCCCAAGCACCACGCTAACGAAGTCCGGCGCAATCACAAATATTCCAAATGCCGCTGGAATCGACAGCATCGACACGTACTTCAGCGTCTTCAGATATGCGCGCCTCAAAGCATCCCGATCATCTTGCAACTTCGAATATGCAGGAAACATCACCCGGCTAACCAGATGTGTGATCTGCGTAGCAGGTAGATTTGAGATCGTATATGCCATCGTATAAAACCCAAGCGCCTCCATCCCGAGCATCCTGCCAATGATTGCATCATCGATATTGGTGATAAGAAAGATCACAACACTTGCACCCAGAATATGCTTCCCGTATCCAAACAACTCCCTCGCAACCCCACGATCAAACTTAAACGTCGGTCGCCAGTCAGACACCACCCATATCAGCACGGCCATCAGAACCGCGGACACGATCTGCCCGTATACCAGGCTCCATACCCCATACCCGTGCAGTGCAAGCCCGATCGTCACACATGCGTATCCGGCAACCGGCACAGTTTCTGGCAGCACCTTTTTCTTGAATTCGAGTTCCTTCTCAAGCAGCATGGACGGAACTGTACCAAAGGAGGAGATGATAAAGGTCAGCGCGAGCACCCTGACTATCGGCTCAACTGCCGCAGTGTCAAAGAACATGGCAACGTACGGCGCTGAAAGATATGCGAGCACAAAAAGCACTGATGCAATGATAGGTAGCAGCATAAATGCGGTGTTTGCAGCGGTGTGGTCCGAATCATCTTTTTTGTAGATGAGCGCAGCACCGAATCCGAGGTCGCGGAGCAAGCCCATGCTGTTGATTGCCAGCAAGCCTATGGCAAGCAAACCAAAGTCTGCCGGGGCAAGGAGTCTGGCTAAGATGATCTTTGTGGCGAAATTAAATACTCTTATAAGTATAGAGGACAAAGTGACCCATGCGATGCCGTATGCTGCTTTTTTTGCAAGGGTCATTGACGAATATTTAACTTAAAGGTTTATAAAAGATGAGGTGAAAATTATATCCACTAGAGATGACCTTAACCAAAGATGAAACAGAATCAAAAGATTTGTCGGAGTACACCTCACTAAAAGAGTTATCCATAGGAGACGGAGGAGAAATATAGATGAAAGCACTTGTAACTGGCTGTGCAGGATTTATAGGAAGTCATCCGGCAGATAATCTATTAAATTTGGATTATAGTGTGGTAGGAATAGATTGCTTCACTGATTATTACCAAAGAGCGATAAAAGAGGAGAATATAGTGGTTGCATCAGGACATAAAGATTTTGAGTTCATCGAAGAAGATATTTTAGAGATAGACCGATTTCCAAGTGTGGATTATGTGTTTCATTTAGCAGCACAATCAGGAGTGAGGGCGTCATGGGGCGGCAGTTTCGAGATATATACAAGAAATAAAGTAGAAGCAACACAGAAGTTATTGGAATTTTATAAAAGTGCAAAAATCAAAAAATTCGTTTTCGCTTCTTCCCCCCCGGTTTATGGGTCAGGGCAGAGACTAGATATGGTGATATACAAGTTTATACCGGCAATTTTGGATGGTGGAGAAATAGTTGTTTATGGGGCTGGAACACAGGCGAGAGATTTTACTTATGTTGACGATGCCGTTGAAGCGAATATATCGGCTGCTAATACTGATTTAATAGGAGAAGTGTTTAATGTGGGTGGTGGAAGTGGAATCAGTGTGAATGAGTTGATCAAGTTAACAGAAAAAATTACCGGCAAAACGGCTAAAATTAAGTATATGGAAAAAAAGAAAGGTGATATGAATGATACACTTGCAGATATAACAAAAATAACAAAACTATTGAGATGGACATCGAAAACCATGATGGAAGAGGGTTTTAAGAGGCAGATAAAATGGATGAAAAGCAAAAGTCAGTAGAGATTTCAATTGTAATTCCTATCTATAACGAAGAAGCGAATTTAAAGGAGCTCCATACAAAACTGATAGGTATTATTCCCTCAATTACCGAAAATTACGAGATAATATTTGTCGATGATGCTTCAACCGATGACTCATTTGGAATTTTAAAAGAAATTAACAAAGAAGACAAAAAGGTAAAAGTGATTAAATTCAGAAGAAACTTTGGACAAAGCGCAGCGATCTCAGCAGGATTTGACCATTCCAAAGGCGATGTGATAATCACCATGGATGGCGACCTGCAAAACGACCCGGAAGACATACCAAAACTTCTTGAGAAGTTGGAAAAAGAAGATTATGATGTGGTGTGTGGATGGCGCTTTGATAGGGCAGACTCTGTGCTTAAAAAAGCATTCTCCAGAATGGCAAACCGACTTAGAAGACGGTTTACCGCTGAAGATATTCATGACTCAGGCTGCACATTAAGAGTATATAAAAAAGAGTGCCTATATGATTTAGAATTGTATGGGGAGATGCACAGGTATATTCCAGCTTTACTGTTATGGAAGGGTTATAAAATAGGTGAAGCCAAGGTGAGACACCATAAAAGAATGTATGGAAAGACAAAATATACATGGAAAAGGGTTGTAAAAGGATTTCTGGATTTAACTGTTGTTATCTTTTGGCAGAAATTTTCTGCAAGACCGATACACATATTCGGTGGTCTTGGTTTGGTTTTGAGCATTGTTGGCGGCATTGTTGGTCTGTATCTGGTAATTTCAAGGCTGTTTTTTGGCGTGAGTTTGACAGATAGACCATTATTTATGGTAGCAATCTTCATGGTTGTTATCGGCAGCCAATTTGTTGTTTCTGGTGTTCTGGCAGATATAATGCTGAAAGTTTATTATGGGCTGAATGAGCGGAAGCAGTATCTGGTCGAGGCGATGGTGGAATGATTGATATCTATGTTAAAAACAATCTCCGTCAGATTAAAATTAAACCGCAACCAGCGAACCCCCTCATCTTTCGAGTCTGTTCTACAACTATTTAATCCCAATTGACTTTAAGTATCCACCCCCCCACATATTTACAATTTCCGAACTTTTCAATTTCTCGTAAAGCTATTGCTCGATTTTTTCTTTTTGCTGCTCGATCACTATGAGTTCACAATAGATTCGAGATTCGTTGAAATGGGTTCCATCGATCCCAAGAATGAGGTCGCAGGCAGTTGTGTTGAACCAATCAACAGCAGAGAGGTGATTCCCGGGATCTAAACAACGGTAGAAGGCGAGGACCTTAGCAATATCTCCTGTTGGTATGTCTTTTTTCCGGGTTTTGCTGGAATCTTTTGGTAATGTGAATAACTTTGAGATGCCCCACTCCTCATCCCATAAATGGTTCAAAAAAGCTACGTCAAGGTAATGCCAGTGGTCGGGCGAAGAGCAGGTCATCAAAGGTTGCGACGAACGTATCAGGGGTTTGGGTTATTTTTAGAGCATTACGTATTTGTTGTGACTGCAGTGGGGTGAGACTACCGAGATAGCAGATTATTTTCTTTTTACTCTTTTTTCCTTCCCGATAGGACTCAGCAAGGGAATAGTAGGCTTAGGTTTTGCCGTTCTTTTTCCGGGACTGTGAGCGTGATTGCATGGTCTGATCCTCATGAAGGAATCGATAGAAGTTTCTTTTTTGATGAAAAACGAGAGGAGTGGCACGTGTAAGAAGTTATTTATAGGGGGACAAAGAAGAATTTAAGTGAGAATCTGAAGAACATGAGTTATAATGATAAAAATTAGAAATATACAAAGAATTTGGAGGATATTTTGGAATTACCAGAAACGCAATGAGACGTGTTCATATCTTCCAAGTAGGCTGTGGATTGAACCTACGGCTATATGCAATTTGAACTGCAAAATGTGCCTAAATAGTTCAATCCCAAAGGAAAAAAAAGGACGGATGGATTTAAATCTTTTCAAGAGAATTATTGATGAGGTTAGTGGTTATGCCTATGATGTGAACATATTTCATCGAGCAGAACCGCTTACACATCCTGATATCTTTGAAATGGTCAAATATTGTAAGGAAAAAGGGCTATTGACGAGACTTCACACGAATGGTACACTTCTGACTGAAAAGAAATCTTATGAATTGTTAGAATCTGGTCTTGATTTACTTTCGTTTTCTTTTGATGGATATGATAAAGAAACATACGAGAGTATTAGAGTCGGTGCAGATTTTGATAAGACTCTAAATAATATTTTAACTTTCTTAAGTATAAAGAAAAAGCTACAGAAAAAAAAACCTTATACCCTCCTGCAAACAATTCGGTTTCAAAATATCGATTCAAAACCCGATCTGGCAGACGCCTTTAAACGTAAATTTAAAAACCTGCCATTAGATAAGTTTACTGTAAGAGATGCGCATAATTGGGGCGGGAATATGGAATTAGAAAATGAGAATCAAAACATTCCAGATGGGGCCACTTACGGACCTTGTACCTTCCCTTGGTATGCGTTAACAATATTTTGGGATGGATCCGTAGTACCATGTCCCCAAGATTTTTTCGCAGAATATTGTATAGGCAACATAAAAGATTCCACTATTGCTGAGATGTGGAATAACGAAAAAATGATAGCACTTAGAAAGAAAATGAAAAAGGGGGAATACAAAAATTTAACACCGTGTAATGCCTGTGATAGAATTTGGAGAAAAAGGATTTTTGGAATTCCAAAAGATTACTTACGCAGTTTTCTCTCTGATAATTTATTTAGTTACAAATTTAAAGAAAAATAACTTGACCAAATATAGTGTTTATTATGTATAAAATTACAACGATTGCGCCAACACCATTTTTTGCAGATAGAGGTGCACATGTCAGAATATTGGAGGAAGTAAAAGCATTGACAGCTCTTGGTAATGAGATATCTATTTGCACATACCATAATGGAAGAAACCTCCCAAATCTTGATATTCATAGAATTCCAAATATCCCATGGTATAATAAATTAGATGCGGGACCCTCGTATCACATGTTCTATCTGGACCTACTATTGGTATTAAAATCATTGATGCTTGTACATACTACCAGACCAGATATCATCCATGCGCATTTACATGAAGGAGCACTTATTGGAAAATTTTGTAGTGGAGTGGAGAATATACCGGTTGTTTTTGATTTACAAGGGAGCTTTAGCGACGAAATTTCTGCGCACGGATTTATAAAAAGGGATGGTATTCCATACAAAATTAGTCATCGCTTTGAAGAGTTTCTATGCACACTAACCGATGCAATTATTGTAAGTTCAGCGAAAATGGTGAGTGTTCTAAAAGAAGAATTTAATGTTGATGGGGGAAAAATATTTGTGGTAGAGGATGGTGTAGACACAGACATATTTAAGCCAAATATTGACATTTCCAACCTGAGAAAATCCTTAGATATTCCTTTGAATAAGAAAATTATTGTCTTTTTAGGTTTGTTAAATGAATATCAAGGGGTGGACTACTTATTAAAATCAATTCCACTTGTATTAGAAGAAATTAAGGATGCCCACTTCTTGATTATGGGATATCCAAATGTAGAGAAATACAAAGAAATGGCTAAAAAACTCGGCATCTATGATTTTGTGACATTCACTGGCAAAATCGATTATAATCGGGCGCATGAATACCTTGCATTAGGTTATATCTCGGTTTCACCAAAAATTTCGGAAACAGAATCTAATGGGAAACTATACTTGTACATGGCTTCCGGTCTTCCAACAATAGTATTCAATAACCAAGTGAACAAGTCCATATTAGGAAAGTTAGGCGTATATGCAAAATCAAAAGATTATGTTTCTTTTGCAAACGGTATTATAAAACTTCTTGAAGATGAAGAGTTAACCAAAAGATTAAGTACAAAGGTGCGTGAAAAGGCAGTAGAAGACTATTCATGGAGACATGTTGGTGGGAAAATAGTAAATATATACAATAAGGTATTATAAGGGGTATGAGGATGATGACAGAAAAACATTTAGTAACAGGCGCAACAGGATTCACAGGCTATAACTTAGTAAAGAGGTTGGTAAAAGAGGGGAATGAAGTAAGTGTTTTAGTTAGAAAAACTATTAATACAGAAAAACTCAAAAAACTTGGTGTAAACCTGATTTTAGGTGACATAAGAGATAAAAATTTAATAAATAGTGCGGTTAGAGATATAGACATAGTTTATCACCTGGCAGCGGCATGGCGTGATGTGGGAGTCCCTGATAAGGTATTCTGGGATGTGAATGTCAACGGCACGAGGAACCTTTTAGAAGCATCATTACGAGCAAATGTAGAAAGATTTATCCACTGTAGTACCGGTGGCGTATTGGGGCATATTGCAAATCCACCTGCCAATGAGACCTTTCCATACAACCCCGGAGATATATACCAAAAGACAAAATGCGAAGGCGAAAAATTAGCAGTGGAATATTTCCATAAAAAGGGTTTAGCTGGTGTTGTAGTTAGACCAACAGGTATTTATGGGCCCGGAGACCTTAGATTCTTAAAGTTATTTAAGACGATCTACGATGGAAAGTTTATAATGGTTGGAAAAGGTGATGTCTTATACCATCTTGTATATATAGATGATTTAATTGATGGGTATGTGTTATGCGGACAAAAGGGAACTGCAATAGGGCAAACATACATAATTGGAGGTGACGGGTATGTTAGTTTGAATGAGCTGGTCTCTCTAATTGCAAAGACTTTGGATGTGCCGGTTCCTAAAAAGCGCTTTCCGTTCTTTTGGCCGGTATGGATGGCAGCTTTTGCGTGTGAAATAGCTTGTAAGCCTTTTGGCATTAGCCCCCCGATATTTAGGCGCAGAGTGGATATATTCAGAAAAAATCGTGCTTTCGATATTTCGAAAGCGAGGAAAGAGATAGGATACACGCCCAAAGTTGGTTTGGGTGAAGGATTAAAAAAGACCGCTGAATGGTATAAAGAAGAGGGATATATAGGACAGTAAAGAGGCAACATGAAAATTTTAGGAATTGCAGATGGTATGGTTTCAGGAGCGGCATTAATTGAAGACGGAAGAATTGCTGCCGCAATTAACGAAGAAAGATTAATACGAGAAAAGATGGCAGTTAATTTTCCTTTGAACTCGATTTATAAAGTTTTAGAGGTAAGTCAAACAGACCCTTCGGATATTGATTATGTGGCTGTGGCACAGCTAAGCAGCTTTTTTAGCACCCACCCCGGTCCTTGGGTAGATTGGCTAAAACCACACGAGAACTATGGAAAAAGAGGTCTTGATTCATTAACAATGCATTTGGCCCCAGTGATTGGTAATAGTAGGATTTCCAAGATGGCATATATGAAAATTTTAAGACTATTAACTTACAAAAGACTAAAGGGCATACCAAATCTTCTAAAAAAAAATTATGGCATTTTTTGCCCGGTAAAATTTTTTGACCACCACTACACCCATGCATGCAACGCATATTTTACAAGTGGTCTTAAGAATGCAACTGTAATTACCCTCGACGGTGGAGGGGATGGAGCATCTTCACAGGTTTATCGTGTTGAAAACGGAAAATTCGATAAGATATGCGAGATCAGTAGTTTTAATTCGATTGGAAACTACTATTCCTATGTAACGAATATATGTGGCTTTGCACCGCATAAACATGAAGGGAAGATAACAGGTTTAGCGGCACACGGTAAACCCATATATAAGGACTTATTATCTAGCTTAATCTCTTATAATGATGGTGAAATAGTTAATACTGGGAAGGTCCTTCGCTACTCTGCGGTTAAAAAAATAAAAAAGTTTCTGCCCCCGGATTTTCAGATTAAAGACCTTGCTTCCAGCATGCAGAAACACCTGGAAGAGGTTGTGGTACAATACTGTGAACACTGGGTGGAAAAATCCGGCTTCTCTGATTTGGCGCTTTCTGGAGGAGTTTTTGCCAATGTACGACTTAATCAATTCATTCATGAACTTGATAACGTAAATTCTATCTATATCCACCCCGCAATGGGCGATGACGGATTGGCAGTCGGAGCTGCTTTTGCTCTCGTGGCTGAGATGGATGCAAAATCTTTAAGAGTGGGTGAAAAATCGCATCTGAATGATGTTTATTTTGGTCCGGAATATTCTGACGATGAGATATGTGAAGTATTGGAAAGTCAGGGTTTGGATTACGTCTTTGACCAGGATATTGAGATAAGGATAGCCGAACTCTTATCAGAAGGAAAAGTGGTTGCAAGATTCACTGGAAAAATGGAATATGGCCCAAGGACATTGGGCAACCGATCAATATTGTACCAGCCTACTGATCCTTCAGTAATGGACTGGCTAAACGAGAGGTTAAATAGGACAGAGTTCATGCCTTTTGCACCTTCAACACTGGAAGAATATTCAAGGGAGTCATTTAAAAATCTTAATGGTGCTGAGTATACCGCCCATTTCATGAACATAGCCTTCGACTGTACCGATTGGATGAAAGAAACATGCCCTGCAGTTGTTCATATCGATGGAACAGCCAGACCACAGATAGTTGATAAAAGGACAACTCCGTCATACCATAAAGTAATAGATGAGTATAGAAAAATAACAGGTCTGCCAACTATAATTAATACCAGTTTTAATATGCATGAGGAACCCATCGTGTGCAGCCCTTATGACGCTGCCCGGGCATTCAAAATGGGTGCAGCGGACTACCTTGCTATTGGGAAATATCTTGTAAAAAAGTCGTAGCATTAATTAGACGATACAAAAACGGTGATCTGACATGGATGCGATTAAAAATTTTAAAAAGAATTACATTTTAGAAGATTATGACGGCGAATCTGATTATGGACTGGACAGTCAAATAACGTATGATATGTTGCTTAGAAGTATTCCTTCGACCGGTAAAATTTTAGAGATTGGATGCGGTATGGGGCATTTTTCCAATTATTGCCATAATTCTAAAAGATCTGTAGTATCAGTAGATATTGGTAAGTCAAAAATGAAAATGAAAAACAGGTATCCTTTTTTGTCATTCGTTCAAGCAGATGCCGAAGAACTTCCTCTTAAAAATAATTCGTTTGATGTCGTGTTAAGTATTGATTTAATTGAGCACCTTTTTGATCAGAATTCACATTTTAAAGAAGTAAACCGAATATTAAAAGATGGTGGGTTATACATAATTAAAACGCCTAATAAAATATATGATTTATTAGTAAATATTCCTTACTTTATGATAGTGGGAAAAGTCGAGTATAGTAAACTAACGGAGACCCACCCTTCGACAAGGACTCTCTTTGGACCGAAAAAATTACTGGGAAAATATAATTTACATGTTGATTTTTATTCGTTTGGTCGGTTATCTCAAATCCAGAGAGCTAAACTTGGAAAAATTTATAAGTGTGTCGAAAAACTTGTTTTTAATTATTTTCCACTGTGGTTACAGCCATCCTTCCTTTGCATTGCAAAAAAATGATTTAATATAAGTCATAAGGACATTCACGTTTCAATCAGAGATATTTGGTGGTGTATCATTTTACCCCCAGCAAACAGTAAAACAGGAGTGAAGCAAAACATGCCTATAATTAATGTGCTGCTTGTAGCGGATCATTTGAGCTATGCAGGCAATATGCATGGAGTAGGGCGATTGTTTTCAAATACTTTACCCCGTTTTAACAAAAACAAATATAATATAGTTCCTTGTGTCTTAAGAAAAAAAGATGCTCTGAATGATCTCTTCACCTCACAAGGCATTAAGATAAGATATCTAGGAAAAACGAAGTTTGACCCTTTTACTTTCATGACCTTATTCAAAATAATTAAAGAAGAAAAGATAGACATACTTCATTTACACCAATATGGTGCCAGCAACTTTGGAAGGCTTGCTGGATTTGTAGCGGGAGTTCCTGTGATCATCCATTCACATGACACTGATCCCAACTACCCTTTCTATCAGAGAATAGCTGATCTTATTTTAGCACATTTTACAGATAAGGTGATAGCGGTTTCAGAATCAGCTAAAGAATCCACTATTAAAAAAAGGAGCATACGAGAGGATAAAGTGGTAGTAATGCACAATGCAATCCCCCTGGAAGAGTTTCATGAACTGACCCCTGGTCAGAAAGAAAAAGAAAGAAGAAGTTTAGGAATTAATCCGGATCATAAAATCATCGGAACTGTTACCAGATTGAGGTGGGAGAAAGGGAATAAATACTTATTGGAAGCAGCATCCGAAGTTCTTAAACTATTTCCAAAAACTGTATTTCTGATAGTTGGTGATGGACCACTTCGAGAAGAACTGCAGAATCTTAGTAAAAAACTAAATATAGAAGAAAATGTAATCTTTTATGGGTTTAGCAGGAATGCACAGAGACTTTACTCCATATTCGATATCAACGTCATAGCTTCGGTGACCGAGGGTTTTTCTTTTGCCCTCCTTGAAGCGATGGCAATGGGAAAGACGGTTGTGGCCACAAATGTGGAAGGGCCAAAGGAGATTCTGAAAGATAGAGAAACGGGACTGTTGGTGCCCGCGAAAGATTCCAGAATGCTGGCGCAAAAGATAATATATTTGCTTGGAAATGGCCAAGAGCTAAAAAGACTGGCGAGAAATGCTAAAAAAGAAAGTAAAAAGTATGATGTTGATTTATATGTAAAAAAATTAGAAAAAGAATATGAGGACGTACTTATAAAGACAAAAAAATCTAAAAGTCATTAATACTCAGAGCTTGTTTAACTATGCAGGTCGTCATGGAAAACTATATAACCTTGGGATAATAAAGCATATCAGCATCTGGAAACTGAGATAACAAATGTCTTCAAAAGTTGATGCGATGAAGTCTATGAATAAGAAAGAGGGTCTATGCATTGCCATATCTTTCATGGGTTTGCTGGTCCTAGCTTCGAGTCTATTACATGATTACTTAGAGGGCTACGTAATTAATTATGGACTGTACGATAAATATGGTATTATAATTGGAGCTGCTTTAGCTGTTATAGGACTAATATTATTTATAAGAAACTTTTCTGTAAAAGTAAATATTTTTAAAATATTGTTAGTGGTTATTTTGGTTGCTTTACCGGCTACCATGGGCGGATTTTCGTATGGCTATTATTTATCGGAACAGGACCGGCAGGAGACGATATCGGAATATGATACATGGGCAATAGGAATTTATAAATCATCATCTTCGGAGCCCTTTGATTTTACTGGTGACAATGTGAGTAATCCTGTTTTGACTGCTGATGATGTAACGGATATTCAAGCAGCATTCGTTGCAGATCCGTTTCTAATCTATCAAAATGACACCTATTATATGTTCTTTGAAGTTCTAAATACTTATACTGATCAGGGGGACATAGGATTAGCAATAAGTAATGATGGATTTAACTGGACTTATGAGCAAATTGTTCTCGATGAGGAGTTCCACTTATCGTATCCTTGCGTATTCAAATGGGAGAATGACTATTATATGATTCCAGAAACCTACCAGGCAGAATCTGTAAGGTTATATAAATCGAATAATTTCCCATATAACTGGTCATTTGTTAAAACTTTGCTCGAAGGGCGGGATTTTTTTGTTGACAATACGATATTTCAACATAATGACACCTGGTGGCTTTTTACAGAGACTGGCAGTAATGACCTTCTCCGGCTCTATTATTCAGACAAACTGGCAGGTCCCTGGATTGAGCATCCTAAAAGTCCAATTATAAATGGTGATGCAAATATATCGAGACCCGGGGGGAATGTTATTGTTTTTGATAAACATAGGATCATAAGATACACACAGGATTATGATCCTTACTATGGTAATCAAGTTTGGGCATTAGAAATAACTACACTTACGAAAACGAGCTACGAGGAACACAGAGTTGGTAGAGCGCCAATCCTAAAAGGCTTTGATAACTGGAATACACGCGGTATGCATCACATTTCACCTTGCAGCGTTAGTGGTAATGGATGGATTGCTAGCGTAGATGGCTATTAGAAGGACGTTGTCGGCGGCAAATTATTAGATAATATGCAATAACTGAATATAAATAGGAAGGAATAATGAACTGGCAGAGAAAAGAAGTATTTTTGACGGGCGCTGGGGGGTTTATTGGAAGTCAATTGGTAGAAGAACTTGTAAGACTTGGCGCAACTGTAAAGGCGTTTGTTAGGTACAATTCCAGAAACGATTGGGGTTTACTCGAATTATTGCCAAACGATAAACTTAATCAAATCGAAGTAATTATGGGTGATTTAAAAGATGCAGATGCAGTTCGTTGTGTCACCAAAGATGTCGATATAATTTTCCATTTAGGCTCTTTGATTGCCATACCTTACTCGTACATTCATCCAAGAGAAACCATTGAAACAAATATATTGGGCACATTAAACGTATTAACTGCGGCAAAAGAACATGAAGTTGAAAAACTGGTTCACACGTCCACTTCCGAAGTATATGGAACTGCTAGATATGTTCCCATAGATGAAAATCACCCATTGCAAGGACAATCTCCATATTCGGCGAGTAAAATCGGCGCGGACAAAATTTCTGAGAGTTTTTACAGGTCTTTTGACTTACCAGTTGCTACAATAAGACCTTTTAATACTTTTGGTCCGAGACAATCCGCAAGAGCAGTAATCCCGACGATAATCATGCAGGCATTGACAAAAGAGAAGATATTTTTGGGTTCATTGCATCCAACAAGGGACTATACTTATGTTAAAGATGTGGTTGAAGGTTTTATTAAGGTAGCTGAATCCCCCGAATCAGTAGGGGAGGTCATAAATATCGGTTCGAACTTTGAAATATCCATCGGAGATTTAGTCAATAAGATCTTTTCTTTGATTGGGAAAAACGCTGAAATTATTACTGACTCAGCACGGATCAGACCACAAGATAGTGAAGTAGAGAGATTGTGGTGTGATAATACAAAAGCAAAAAGATTATTAGGATGGGAACCTAAAACTTCTCTCGATAACGGTCTTGAGAAGACTATAGAGTGGATTTCTGAGCACATGAATCTATATAAACCAGAGCTTTATAATAGGTGAAAAATGAAAGCGGTAATACTCGCAGGCGGAAAAGGAACAAGGCTGAAACCATATACCACTGTATTTCCTAAGCCACTGATGCCAATTGGCGATAAACCCATTCTTGAAATCGTTGTTCGGCAATTAAAATCGTGTGGCTTTGATGAGATAATAATGGCAGTCGGACATCTTGCAGAGCTAATCGCAACATTTTTTAATGATGGTGGTAAATATGGTATAAAAATAAAATATACAAGGGAAGACAAGCCGCTAGGGACTGTAGGTCCATTGGCATTGATGAAAGATGTGTTAAATGAGACGTTTTTAATGATGAACGGCGATGTTTTAACCACGCTCGATTATTCTGACTTGGTAGATTACCATAAGAGGAATGGGGCTATTGCAACAATAGCACTGAAAAGGAGAGTGGTAAAAATAGATTTCGGTGTGTCTGAAGTTGACGACGCTAATAACATTGTGGGATATACAGAGAAACCAGCGATTGAATATTTGGTGAGTATGGGTGTATATGCCTTTGAACCTCATGTATTAGGTTACATTAAATCAGGTGAATACTTGGACTTTCCAGATTTGATCAAAATGCTGATTTCTTGTGGAGAAACTGTGAAAGGTTATATCTATGATGGATTTTGGCTTGATATAGGTAGACCGGATGACTATGAGATGGCAAATAGGGAGATAGATAGAATCTATTCTGAATTATTCAAGGTGAAATGATGGGATGGAAGATACCTCTATCGGACATCGATTTAGGAAATGAGGAAATAGAGGAAGTAACGAAGGTTTTGAAATCAAAATGGCTCTCGATGGGACCAGTTACAGAAAAATTTGAGGAAGAATTTACAAATTATCTCGGTATAAAACATGCATATGGTGTTTCAAACGGCACGGCGGCACTACATATCGCTCATAAGGTATTAGGAATAAAAGAAGACGATGAAGTAGTCGTTCCTTCATTAACATTTGTAGCAACTGCAAATTCTGTTCTTTATTGCGGGGCAAAACCAGTTTTTGCCGATATAACAAGTTTAGACGACCTCAACATCTCTCCAGATGATATTTTAGAGAAAATCACCAAGAAAACAAAAGCCATTACAATCGTTCATTATGGTGGCCATCCCTGCGATATGGGTGCAATCATGGAAATTGCTGAAGACCATAATTTGAAAGTGATAGAAGATGCGGCGCATGCACCGGGTGCGGAATATAAAGGTAAAAAATGCGGAGCGATTGGCGATGTGGGGTGTTTCAGTTTCTTCGCAAATAAGAATCTGGTAACTGGGGAAGGCGGCATGCTCGTTACCAATGATGATACATTACTTGAGAAGATACGAATAATGAGGTCGCATGGTATGACTACATTAACATGGGACCGGCATAAAGGACATGCGCATAGCTATGATGTCGTTGATATGGGTTTCAATTACAGGATAAATGAGGTGGCATCTGCAATTGGGCGAGTTCAGTTGAAGAAATTGGATGGAAATAATGAGAAAAGGAGAAGAATTGTTGAAGAATATAACAAAAGAGTGGGGAGTATATCTGGAATTTCTGTTCCATTTAGAGATCATAAAGAGAAGCCTTCGTGTCACATCTTTCCGATATTACTAGCTGAAGATGTTTCAAGGAATGGATTTATAGATAGATTAAAAGAAAAAGGAATACAGACAAGCATGCATTATCCGCCAATTCATTTATTTACACATTACCGAAAGATGCTTGGAGTTGCTGAGGGGGCGTTGCCAAAGACAGAGTTTATCGGAGAACATGAGGTTACGTTGCCTTTGTATCCATTAATGGGAAAAGAAGAAGTTAAATATATTGTAGAAATAATAAATAAATAGTTTAGTAGAATAGATTAGCATATAAAAGCGTGACAGGTTAATCTGGTTTAACTATGAGATGGATTTCTTTTAAGTCCTGGAGGGTAATTATATTGGTTAAGATTAAAAGCGAAATATAGAGTAATATTATAAAAATTCCAGAGATATAATGATTTACAAGTTTTTCAAAAACAAGAATTAATAAAAACACAACTCCTACAGAAGCAATAACTTTTATAAATATAATATTTTGAATTCTGATATTTAAAACTTTCTTTAGTAATATAATTGAAAGAATAACTTCTGTAAGTAAAGAGCCTGCTGTACCAATTGCAGCACCGCAAATACCAAATGATGGAATAAGTAATAAATCCAAAGTTAAGCCGACAAATAGGTCAACAGAACAAATTTTCCAAGCAATATCCGCTCTACCAACACCACTAAATGCCGAACCAACAGCCCCCCACGCTCCAAAAAAAACCATCCCAAAAATTAATATTGTTAGAGGCGTAACAGCAGGTAAGAATTCAGGTGTAAGCAAAAATAGAATAATGTCTGTGGAGAAGACGATTATAGAAATACCCAAAATAGATAGAATAACCAAAGAATATTTCATTGATTTATTTATCAATGTCTCAATCGCTTCATACTGTCCCGTACTATTGTATTCAGAGATTGCGGGATATGTTATTGTACCTATTGCTCCGGGTATCATTAAAAGACCACTAGCAATTGCCAATGCGATGGTATAAATTCCTACATCTTTATCCATCAAAAAATATCCGATCAAGAGTTTATCTGCATTCGTGTTTGCCATCCAAATCGCATTCGCAAGAAACAACTGACTGCCGAATTTCACCACTTCCTTTGTGGTTTTTACATAATCTTGTATAACAAAACAGAAAAAATTCCTTGAGATATATATTAACAGAAAAAGTGTTCCAACTTCAGATAATAGTAATGCCAAAACAGCCCCTTCAATACCCAATCCAAGGTGAATAAGTAAAATGGTAAAACCAATTAATAAGACAGATCGTATGACCGTACGAAACGAATATGACTTCATCTCTCTCAATCCGTTGAGCAGACCAAGCAGCGTGTTATTAACGACTAAAAAAGGAAGTGCAAAAGCGATTATTTTGATTAAATCTGTTAGTTCCGGCATGCTGAAGGCACTTGCAAGCACGCCAGAAAGAGCAAATAAAATTGAACCAATGATCGCTCCAAAAACGATTGAATTGACAACACCGCACGAAACAAATATATCTAACTTCTCTTTCTCTTCCTTAAATTCTGCAACATATTTCACTATTGCAGTGGGAATTCCAATCCCACCAACCAATGAAGCAATGGTATAAATGGTAAGCGTCATTGTAAAGAGTCCAAAGGCGGCTGCACCGAGAAATCTACCTAATATCACACTGAGCAGAAAACCAGTGGCTAATGTGATAATCTGGCTTATGAAGACCCAACCGACATCGAATGCGAATTTTTTCTTAGTCTTCACCGCATCTTTCATGCTCTATCAGAACTCCTATTTGTTGCCGAATTTTACAAACGAGGTAAGATGACTGTGATTTGCATATGAATAGTAAAAATCTACAATCTCTCATACACCTCAATATACTCTTTTATTATCCTGTCCCATCCATAGTTCTCTCTTATGAACTGACTCGCGTTTCCCCCGATTCTATCTCTCAATTCTTTGTCCGTATGGAGTCTCTTCAGCATATTAGACATTCCTTCCATGTCGTATTTCTCATAGACGAATCCATTTACGCCATGCTCTATAATCTTTGCTACAACACCAACCTTTGTGGTTATCACAGGCTTCCCCATCGCCATAGCCTCTGTCACCACCTGGGATACTCCACCTATCTTCTGTAGGGGAAAGACCATTATGTCCGCAGCCGCCAGATAGCTCGGCAGCTCATCATCAGGAACGAAACCTACAAATAATACCTTTTCATTCAATCCATTCGTTTTAACATATTCTTCCATCTTTCTTCTGAGTGGACCCACACTGAGAACCACACCTAAAAAGTTGTCATACGTCTTGCTAAAATTGTTGATTATTCTAAGAAAACACATGGGTCCGTTTTCATGGCTCAGCCTGCCGAGAAACATGATCACGGTTTTACCCTTTGAATGCAAAGCAATATCTTTAATACTTCTCTCAGAAAATTTGTTTAAATCTACGCCATTGTGAATCACCACGATTTTATCACCGTCAATCCCTGTAGCCATTAAGCTCTCTTTTATGTCATATCCATCCACAAAGATGATATTGCAGATCATCAGTGAGAATTTAGAGACGGCAACATGAAGCATGCCGCTTAAATTGAGTCTTAACCGCGTCATTAAACGCGGACTTTCCTGTATAGCCATGCTGTAAAGTATTCTTAGATCATCGAATGCATGTCCACCGATTTTTATCGCTAAAGGAAACCCCTTAACGATTTTTAATATATCCAACAGAAGGATCAAAGCAAACTTAAGGTCAGCACTCACAACAGTATACTTATCTACGCGCCTTGCAAAAAGGAGGAAGAGCCGGGCTATATCGATGGGGTCTACAAGGCTAGGCATGTCTACAACTTCGATATAAGGGGGATATGTGACATGCTCGGCTTCTCCATTCTCCCTGATATATATGACCTCAAGGTCAACTCCTGCTTCATGCAGATGTTTAACTATATTGTAGTTTTGAGTCGCCATCCCCAAAGCCATAGGCGGAAACCACGCACATACATATAGTATTTTTTTCATATAACCACCACTTTCTATATTTTTCTTGCATTAATTAGCCAATCTTTATTACACCTCACATCTAATATACCTTTAGGTCGCCATATTATTATATTAGATAATTATATAAACAAAAAACATGAAATGCAATACTTCAAAAATAGTAGTATGTGCTATAATACTGGCCGGCGTACTTGCAGGAATCATAGGCTTGTTAGATACAAACAAGATTCCAAGGGTTGATTGGTACGACCCAAAACACGGAAACTACACAGACAGGGGAACTCTTACCGGTGGAGGAAACAAGACAGTCACGCCCCCTTTCAGTGGCGATGCTGTGTTGCACATAAAACCTATTGGAACGTGGGGAGTATATGAAGTTACTCTGAACACAACAAATTCATATTCCAATCCATACCTAGATGTGAATCTTTTTGCAACATTTAGCGGTCCAAATGGAACAGAAATTACAATCGATGGTTTCTGGGATGGGGGAGGCAATTGGAAAGTAAGGATGGCTCCAACAAAAGCCGGGGCATGGAATTATACTACAAACTCCACTGATTCTCAGCTAAATGGAAAAACAGGAAGTTTTAAATCTGTAGAATCCGGAAAAAAAGGATTTATAAAAATAAATCCTGATTACCCCCATACGTTCATGTATGATGATGGTACACCATTCTTCTGGTTAGGGGATACTGTCTGGGGATGGTTTGCAGGCGACTGGGTATCTTTTGCTGATGGTACATTCCAGAATTGGGTTGATACTAGAGCAAGCCAGGGATTTACCGTGCTGCAGGGCACCTTATATACCGTAGATGGGTCTAATGAAGGTGGGCCAATCTTTTATTCAGTATCTGCTGAGGCTCTCAACCCCAAATTCTTCCAGTGGCTGGATAAACGGGTGCAATATGCCACTGACCAGGACATGCTTTTGGTATCTTGGATAGATTGGTCAGAATGCTGGCGTGCTGGTATGAGTGGAGAGAGGTATGATAGATATGCAAACTATGTAGTTGCCCGCTACTCAGCTTACAACGTTATTTGGGGTGTGATGGCTGAATACGAAGAGATAGAGGATGATGAAGCAATTCGCAATGCTGGGCAGTTTATCAAGAGCATCGACCCATATCAGCATCCTGTGACAACCCATACCGTAGATACGACAACAGACAGTTTCGGACCGGAGACATGGATTGATTTTCATGGTCAACAACAAAAAGGAATGAGTATTGATAATTTTAACTTATGGATAATTTCAGACAGAAGTTACAACAAACCTGTTGTAAATCTGGAGCAAGGCTATGAAGAACAAACAGAGTATGGAGCCAGTAATCCTATAGAATACAGGCAAGCAGGATGGGCAATTTTAGCAGGGGGTGGTTTTTTCACTTATGGTCATGGCAAAATGCTTGCGGCTGAAAATCCCCCGGATTGGAGCAGCTTGTATAGCCAGGGTGCTGCTGAAATGGGATATATTAAAAATTTCTGGGATAATATAGAATTCTGGAAAATGTCACCAGATAATTCTTTAATAACCTCTGGCACGGCTTATTGCCTCGCCAACCCCGGAAATGAGTATGTCATATACCTCCCCTCGGGCGGCTCTGCCACCATAGACCTATCAGACGCAACCGGCATCTTGGATGCAGAATGGTACGATCCAAAAGACGGAACATACCACAACAAAAGAACCGTCACCGGCGGAGGAAGCGAGACATTCACCCCCCCATTCAGTGGCGATGCGGTATTGCATATAGTCCGCGAGATGTATCAGCAGCGTGGAGACTCTGCATACGTGCTTACTCGTGGCTTTGCAGGTGTTGAAGTCAGCGAGATGTATCAGCAGCGTGGAGACCTCAATGGAGATGGGCAGATCACTTTCGTCGATGTGCTTATCATCTTCTGGATGGCTGTGCGCGGTGAACACACACCAGAGGCGGACATGAACAGAGATGGCAGGGTGACATTACTGGATGCACTCCTGATCCCGCAGGTGGCAACCAGCGGGTAGGTAGCAGAGAGTCGGCTAAAATTGAGCATACATAACTTCCACCGACTAAGGGGAACTCACGGATTGGTGGGCTTTTCAAGGATGTAGTACGGATAACAAGTGGCTCTTTGACAATTCGAGTTGCACGCACTTTTTCACTCTTCCAGAGATCCGGTCATGGTAAGGAAGATTAAACCACAGAGAGCACAGAGGGCACAGAGAAAACAGCAACTCTCTGTGCCCTCCGTGTCCTCTGTGGTATCTTCTTCGCCATAATCAGAGTCCACTCAGAAAAAAATTAAAAAGTCTCAGAAATACGGTTATGCCAAGCGCATTGGTCAGAGCATTCTATGGTGGCACGTGGTCGAATTTGCAGAGGTGGGTTATGGGGTGATGGGGTAGTTGGTTGGATACTAAGAGGTCGTTAAGAAATAACTTGAACAACTATTAAGTACTATCACAATCTATTATTATGTCATGGAAGAATGTGCCATCAAAAAAATATTCGAGACTATGGAAGGTCATTTGAATGAGCGACAGCAGAGGCTATTAACTGCTGCGGTAGCAGATGCCCTTGGTTACGGCGGGATCTCAACACTTTCCCGAATAACGGGCATGTCCCGTACCACAATTACGTCAGGTCGTAAGGAATTGGAAGATTCAGAAGAATTATATACGGGTAAAGTCCGAAAGAAGGGTGGTGGAAGGAAGAAAATCACAGATAAGGATCAGACTCTTATGAATGATCTGGAAAGTTTGATCGAACCGGTAACCCGTGGCGATCCCGAGTCCCCTCTACGTTGGAGTTGCAAGAGTACACGCAAATTAGCTGGAGAGCTCAACAATACGGATCATAATGTCAGTCATGTTACCGTAGCGACTCTTCTTTCCGAATTGGGGTATAGCCTGCAGGGCAATAAGAAGACTATTGAAGGTGCAAGCCATCCGGATCAGAATGCTCAATTTGAGTATATTAATCGGATGACTCAGGAATATCAGCAGAAGGGGCAGCCTGTAATCTCCGTGGACACAAAAAAGAAAGAATTGGTCGGCAATTTCAAAAATGGAGGACGTGAGTTGCGTCCCAAGGGGGATCCGGAAAAAGTGCTGGTACACGATTTCAAGATAAAAGAATTGGGCAAAGTGAATCCGTATGGTATCTATGATATTGCGCACAATCACGGATGGGTGAATGTAGGCACAGACAACGACACAGCGGCGTTTGCGGTTGAAAGCATCAGACGATGGTGGAATTCTATGGGTCAGACAGTATATCCGGAGGCGGAAAAACTTTTGATTACCGCCGATAGCGGCGGAAGTAATGGGTATCGGATTAGATTATGGAAAACAGAACTGCAAAAACTTGCGGATGAAACCGGACTCGAAATATCAGTATGTCACTTTCCACCGGGAACAAGCAAATGGAATAAGATTGAGCATAGGTTATTCGCTTTCATCACCCAAAACTGGAGAGGTAAACCTCTCGTAAGCCATGAAGTTATTGTGAATCTTATATCTGCAACAACCACAAAAAAGGCTTGCAAGTTGAATGCCAACTGGACAGAAACTCATATCCCAAAGGAATTAAGATACCTGATGAGATGATGGAACAGATTAACATTGTTCGGAGTGATTTTCATGGCGAATGGAATTATACCATCATTCCAAGAGATGTATCAGACTGTTCATGTTAATTTTTTACAGACGCTTATTCTGTTCATCAGACTACAGACGGTGGATATATACTCGCTGGCAACATTGACACAGCCAAGAATCCTGATTTCAAAGGCGAGATACTTTATGTTGGTTATGATGTATGGCTCATCAAGACAGACGCGAGCGGTAACCCGGAGTGGAGTCGGACATTTGGAGGACTGAGAGGTGAGAAGGTTCGCTCGGTCCAGCAGACTTCGGACGGAGGGTACATTCTTGCAGGCAATACAGAATCGTATGGGTCCGGTGGTAGTGATTTCTGGCTGATAAAGGTTGAAGGCGCCGGGGCAGCAGACACCACACCGTCCGAGGTTCAGACATCTAATACTAATAGAACTGAGGGTGGAGAGTATGATGTTCAAATCCCCCCTGAAAAATCCATACACGGGTTTGGATTTTTGGAAGCAGTATTTTCAGTTATTATAATAATATTCGTAAAGAGGATAAATAAATGAATAAAATGGGGGTCGGAACGAAAGTGAGTGAAGGTGAAGCGAAGGATATGAGAACGACCACAAAACTTGGAATCGGGATACCGGCGGCGGTGGTGGTGGTGCTTGCCTGCGCATTACCCTATTCAATACCTCTATGAGATGTCGTACAGGAGCGAATATCACTATCAGGTCACAGTAGGAACGGATTCAGATCTGCACAACGTTACGCTATATGTACCGTTGCCGATATTCGAAGAAGAATCGAAGATCGGTGAAGAGATCATAGTCAGAAAACACCTCGCAGCCAGATGACTGGGGCATGCGCATCATCGAAACTGAGCATGGGACACTGCTTGCGATCAGCACAGATGATCTGGTCCCGAAGTTTCGTTCGCTCCCTGTACCGATAAATCGTGAAACTGAACGGAGCACGTCGTGGAGAGGAACTTCACGTTGGACTCACCGGAGAGACTGGCTGGTGGGTCTACGGATGGTCTGGCAACAAGTACAGGGACCATGTCGGCGTGACGCTCACAGGAGCGCAGGACGGATGGTGTGCTGCGTCAGGGAATCTCGTTGCGGGAGAAGGCAGGTATTGAGATGAGATGGCTAACAAGCTATCCGGGAAGTTTCGTTCCCCAAACTCCATCAAATCTCACCATCGTATGTTGTACTCCTCTGCCTTTTCTTTGATATATGGGGGAGAAGGCATAAAACTCTGTTCAGGTTGCTGCCTTATGGTTAAAAGGTTCAATATACTCTGGGAAATGTCGGCTACCCCATATCGCGTTGAAATTCTAAGAAAAAGATTCTTATCAAGTTTTGTTTTCAGGATGTATAACATAACATACGTCAGGTCTCTTTTGCTGTGTGGGTCCGCAACAACGGCGTGTACTGCTATTTCTTCCACAGGTAACCTCCGCGATGAGTGGAAATAGTAATTTTCGGTGAGCATTAGCGGAATTGTTTCTGATATCGCGGTCAGTCCGCTTGGCTTTACGTTTTCGTGCGTAATCGTCTTATTTGAAGTGAAAAGAAACTCAAAACCATGGGTTGCAATAAAATCGCCTTCAGGTGAGATCTCTCTTAATGTGGCGGCTGCACTGTAGGCGCAATAGTATTTCAGGAACTCTCCGATATCTCGAAGGTCACGGGGCAGTTCGTATTCATGATTTCGAGAGAGCAGCATCGCGTGCTCTTTGAACTTTTTAATCCAGCGCCAGAGGGTTGCAACGGACACCCCACTTTCATCCCGTAAATTAGCAAAGTCGGCTTTGCCACCCGATAGTACAGCCAGAACCTGGATACCAGATCCCTGCAAAAGTTCTGTTAGGGGCATGTAGCTTCGCTTATGGAGGAGGGTTCTGAGTGTCACAGCGTGTAGATTGTTTGTCAGACTCACGTTCTTTGTTATTCCGCTTTTTGATATCTCCACAAATCCTTTATCCACAAGTGTTGTCGCAGCCCTTGAGATGTAGCCTAGGGTGATGAAAAGATGTGTATACGCCGTACTGAATCGGTCCCATTTTTGTTCCATTTTAGTACTGGAGCGAAAGCATCTTTTCAATTAAATTGAACCGATTGCTACTGGTTTTTTCTTGCACCGTGAAAGAATTAGACTGGTAGGTGGGTTTCATAATCGGACTAATAAAACCACTGCACTGAACTGATCCCGTTTTTGTTTCGTTCAGTATTTGATGCAAAGATCTTACAAAAGGTTATCACCTATCGATATTTGTGAAACACACCGTATTCAGCACGCCACTTATCGATTGTCTATTGAGAACGGGGTGACAAAAAAGGAACAAAAATGGCAAGGTTTTAGGATGTGGAACTCACCCAAATGTGGAGAGTTTTCATCACCCCAGATGTAGCCCCTGGTAACGGAAGCACGTTCTGCAAGCTCGCCCATAGTGCGCGAATCACCCAGAAGGCTTATCACGCGGAGTTCGAGTTCTGATAGCTTGACGTTCATTGCTGTATCATAATGGTGCACTATTTTATAAGTAGTTTATTAATATGATAGGGGATCAGTTTCATGCCGCAATATACATCCACACTCGACTCGAGCAGCAATGCCCGCCAGAACAAGGGAGGCATCGGGGCAGACTCTTCTGCGATGTACGAATACCGGCTCTTCATGGTATCTGACGCAAAACCCGGAACCCACGAGGTCACGATCAGATATCAGGGCGATGAAGGCACGACATGGTCTGAAGAGGACTTTGAGATCATGGTGGGTACAGGCTACCCTATACAGTAGGGGCGTTTCCCGCGTACGAAGGCTTTCGAAGATGAATACTGTGGCTGCGCTCGGGCATGAGTGAGGTTGAGGAACACTTAATTACACCCTGCACCAATCGCACTTTACTCTCGAGGAGGTGTATTATGATGAGAATCACACGAAGGGATTTTCTGAAGGCGACGGCTGCCACAGTTGCAACCGCAGCGATAGGCAGGTCTGTAATAGGCAGAAATACCAGTCCGAATGATTTCAGCCTGACCGAACAATTTGATCTGATCGAGACCGCTCTTGCTGAAGAAGCAGGAAGGGACGTAACAATAGTGAGCGATGTAGACGGACACTCACAGTGCATGATGAGCGTCAGCGTCGAAGATGGCGCAGTCACCGCTATCAGCGGCAATCCCAAAGACCCCGAAGGCGATGGCGAGCTTACCATGCGTGGAAAGCATACGATGGAGCTACTCCACGCGCCGGATAGACTGCAGTACCCGATGAAACGAGCAGGCGAGAGAGGTTCCGGTAAATGGGAAAGAATCACCTGGGAGGAAGCCTTAACAACAATTGCTGACAGACTGGGCGAGATCAAGAACGAATATGGGGCGGAGGCGATAGACTTCCATTACGGGCATTATCATAGTGGCGATATCAGTTCATACCTCAGCAGACTTGCAAACCTCATCGGGACGCCCAACATATCAACCCCGAACCATATCTGCCATGTACCAAGGGTCTTTCTGCAGTTCTATTTTGACTTTGGAGCGGTTGTGCCGCCAGATGTGGTTAATACAAGCCTCATCATCATCTGGGGAGGCAATCCTGCGGTCACGAATAAACCCCAGCAGATGGCGATCGATAAGGCAAGAGAAAGAGGGGCAAAACTCATTGTTATCGACCCAAGGGTCACAGCATACGCAGAGGAAGCCGATATCCATGTCCAACTAAGACCCGGCACCGATGGCGCTCTGGCTCTCGGCATGCTCCACGTGATCATAAACGAAGGGCTCTATGACACCGAATTTGTCGATGAATGGACGATCGGATTTGATGAGCTGAAGAAATTTATAAAGGATTATCCACCGGAAAAAGTGGAGGCGATAACATGGGTATCTGCCGAGACCGTAAGAGAGCTTGCCCGGATGTATGCCACCACGAAACCGGCGTGCATCAGTCCCAGAAATGCTCTTGACCAGCATACCAACACCTCATGCACCATCCGCGCCATCGATATCCTGATGGCTATAACCGGCAATCTGGATGTTGCGGGTGGAAACATCATCGCGCTGCCGGTGCTGATGGGACAAAATAATGTGAGCCTTGGCGAAAAGTTACCGCCCGAAGCCCTGGAAAAGAAGATCGGAGTGGACGAATGCCTTTTCTCTAAAATCTTCCATATGTTTCCATCTGCATCCACGCCAGCTCTCTGGAATGCTATAATCCACGGCAAACCATATCATGTCAAAGCGATGTATGTCATGGCTGCAAACCCGGTAGTAACCTGCGCAAACTCGGGGTTGGTCGATGAGGCATTAAGAAAGCTCGACTTCCTCGCAGTCGCCGACATATTTATGACACCAACCGCAGAGCTTGCTGATATCGTACTTCCAGCCTGCACCTTCCTTGAAAAGACCAGATATGCAACATACAGCACCCATGCCGACCATAGCTGGAACGTACGCTCACGGATCGTACTCAGTCCGAAAGTCGTCGAACCGCTCGGGGAATCACGGTCAGACTGGGAGATAATCTGCGAACTCGGGCGGAAGATGGGTTATGCCGAGGACTTGCCGTGGAAGACGAGAGAAGAAGCGATCGACTACGAGCTTGCGCCGCTCGGAATCACCTGTGAGAAGTTAAGGGCGCATCCAGAAGGAATGACCATCACAACTCCTCCCCTGATGTATAAGAAATTCAGCGGGTTTTTCGGCGGGATTGTGCGTGGTGTGCTTAAAATCATGAAATTTAAGGATTATCCTGAGATGTACAGGAAATATGATAGCTTCTTAGGAGGTTTCTTGACGCCGTCTAAGAAAGTGGAGATATATTCAGAGCGATTGGAAGAACTGGGCTGTGATCCACTGCCAGTGTACAGGGAGCCTGCTGAAAGCCCAATCTCGCAACCCGATTTAGCCAGAGAGTATCCATTGGTGTTGATAACCGGCGTGAAACTGGAGATGTATACTCATTCCATGATGCGAAACATTCCAGGTCTCTATGAGCAGTTTCCGGAGAATCTGCTTGAGATCAACCCGGAGACGGCAGCAGGGCTCGGTATCGGGGACGGTGATGTCGCAGGGGTTGAATCGCCGAGGGGCAGGATCGAGTGCAAGGCTTACATGACGGATAAGATCGATCCGCGGGTCGTCTGTCTGTATCATGGGTTTGCGGAGTGTAATTGCAATGTACTGACTGATAATGGGGCTATCGATCCTATTACTGGATCTACGGGGCTTAAGTCGTTGTTGTGTAAGGTGGAGAAGATCTGAGTGATGGTTGTGTTGCGTGCCAGCGCTTTTTGGGTCCTGTAGCGGCGGGTGAAATGGAGATTGGGGGTATCTGTTGTTTTCATTTGCGGGACGTTACGTCATTGTAGAAAAGATACGTAAGTTACTTATGTATTCACACCTATTACAAAATTCGGGTTGTAAAAAATGAGTGAGAAGGTTCAACTGAAGGGATGTATATGTGAAGTAAACTTTATATAGGGCGAAGTTGTACAAAGAGCGAGCCAAGATAAGGAGAAATCAATATGGAACAATGGTATGAATCTTTATTTGAGAACTATGGTGAAAAGTATGATACTGAAAACTTTACACAGGGCACAATTGGCGAGTGTGATTTCATTGAAAAGGAAATTGATTTTAATAAGTCGCTAAAAATAATTGATATCGGATGTGGTACCGGTAGACATTCGGTTGAATTAGCAAAAAGGGGTTACAAGGTTACAGGAATTGATTTGTCAGAATCACAACTGGCGCGAGCAAGAGCAAAAGCAAAAGCGCAAAACCTGCAAATCGATTTTCAGAAAAATGATGCAAGGAAATTGCCATTTGCGAATGAATATGATTTAGCAATAATGCTCTGCGAAGGGGCGTTTCCATTAATGGAAACAGATGTGGGATCCCCGGGTACCGAGCTCGA
>JGI12150J12686_103692_pt1 | contig 28380 bp, 33 predicted proteins | sample ANMFosRound1_FD_12686 | JGI IMG/M metagenome (IMG submission 12686)
TCGAGCTCGGTACCCGGGGATCCCACGGCTGCGAGAATATGGTGCAGTTGAATATGGAAAGGAAGAATTTAATTGCACGATAATCTCGGCAAACCCAGATATTCGGTGTTATGGTTGTGAAATGTTGGGTTATTCAAATTCGAAACTGTATGACAAGTACTATTTCGTTATCGAAGAAGATCAGCACACCAACAAAACCAAAATCAGAAACGTGTACCGCTGGGCATACCAGACCCCTTCAGGATATCGGCAGAAACCGGTATGTGAGGAAATTACGATGAAAGGAGATGTAAATTATGAGTAAAGGTTTCAGTAGATAACATTTTTAAAATACACTAAATAGTTTAATGGTGGTAACCAAATGCAAACATACACCAATCTTCGAGTATCAGGCGAATATCTGCCTCCTAACTATTACAAACACTGGCAAATCGGACCTTATGATTGCATACTTGAGAATATGAATATATCCGGCATCATGGTAAACTTAGACTACGTGTACATGGGTCCTGGAGACTATTTCACGATATATGAGGGCAAGCAGTTTCCAGGGTTGCCGGTCTGGGGGAGCGTACCTGAAGTGCGATATGATCCCACAGCTGTGCCTATAGTGGACGAAATAGGTCGCATCATAGTGTACTGCGATCATTCAGGTGCGGATTCGTATGGCTTCAAATTCGACCCTGAATGCGCTATATACCTGATGTGCCACCATGCCGAATATTACAATTACAATGTAACTGGCACGCATCTGGTGAAACTCGGAACTGAGACGACAGAATTGAACTTCAGTTGGGGTATGGGCTCTCCACATCCTGATGTGAACGTGGATAACTGGATGGCGGTATGGAGCGGACAGATCTACGTACCAGGCAACGACACATACACGTTCTACGTTGCGAGCGAAAAGGGAACTGTTGGTATGAAGATCAACCACACCGACACATTTTCCAACCGTGTATTCAGCGACCCTGCAGAAGCAAACAGCAGCACCCATCTGTGCAAAGGCTGGCACAATTTTGCGATATGGTATCACCATACCACAGGCAATGCATCCTTTGTCCTATCCTGGGCGAATTCCACCATGAGTAAACAGGTAGTTCCTGACAAAAATATGCGAACATCAAGGACTGAACTTGTGAGTCTTCCGCTGAACGCTTTATTCTCTTACACGGTTCATGGGTTCAACACCAGTACATCCTTTACAGACTTGTCTCTCGGCGATAATATCACCGAATGGCGATGGAACTTTGGCGATGGGACGCCAGGTGAAATCTATAATGCATCAACAAATCCGACCCATACGTATGACCGGGCAGGCGTCTATAATGCAACTTTGACCGTTGTCAATGGCACAGGTGGGGTGAATGCGCATAGCGAGTTGGTAGATGTGTATATAATGGGTGATGTCAATCATGATGGAAAACTCTCGGCTGCGGATGCGGTGCTTATTCTGCAAACGGCTGCCCGCGGCATCGATATCGATCCTGCAGCGGATGTGAATTCGGATGGGGTGATTACCTCGCTTGATGCGCTGATGGTTTCGCAAGCTGTGATGAAAGGGGTGAACGATGAATAAAATCACAAAAGCATCACTGGCACTGGTTGTGATTTTTATCATCATCCTGCAGGCTATATTTGTGAAGAGTCTGGCGGATGAAAAAGAAGGAGTATGTGACCGATCCGGTAATAGCCCATATCCCACTCAGAGCCGATCTTGATTTCCCCTCGCCTTTCCCTAATCCAGATGACCCAACAGCAATAAATATCATATATATCTTGACTCCGACGGTAGATGTGAAGGTAAATGTTTCAGAAGGTATTGTTCTTCCAGAAGGAATTGTATTCGTGCAGAATAATCTACCAACCGGTCAGACTACACTTTCAAAAGGTAAGAAATATGAGTATAATGCAAAGATAAGAGTAGTTAAGCCAGGTAGGTGGATATTCTATGTTTCACCTGGTGTATATGGTGATGTGAGTTTATTTGAAGAATGGGTAACAGCAGGCGTACAGGGAGTTTTCGACATTTCAAAGCTACCGGTTGAATTCCATGACATAATAGATGTATCTGAGGAACAGCGGGATGTTTTAATGGATGTAGCAAAAAAATGGCTGATAGAATATAGCGCACAAGAATATGGAAGAGAGGAATTCGAGTGTTTGCAGATATCAGGAAACCCCGATGTTTCATGTTATGGTTGTGAAATATTGGGTTATTCAAATTCGAAACTATATGACAAGTACTATTTTGTCATCGAAGAAGATAAGCACACCAACAAAACCAAGGTCAGAAACGTGTACCGCTGGGCATACCAGACCCCCTCAGGATACCATCGGAAACCGGTATGTGAGGAAATTACGATGAAAGGTGGCGGAAATGGTGAATAGAATCGTGAAAGTTTTGAACCATACAGATTGATATGAAAAGATGACGATCCGCACCAGAAAGTTCTACGACTTTAGCATCCACACCGCGCCCGAATGCGAAGGTTCGCCACAGGCGATGGCAGAGACCGCGTCCGGATACGGCTACGCGGGAATCGCGATCACGAATCACACACCGCACGAGCCGCAGGAACCGGAGATGACCGATCATCCCAAAATCGCGGTATATTCGGGAATCGAGATCGTCGCAAAGAACCCGCACCACCTGATGCAGATGATCCAGAAGCATCGTGCAAAGGTACGCGTGCTTTCTGTGCACGGCGGAAACGAGAAGATCAACCGTGCAGCAGTCGAGAGCCACGCTGTCGATATCCTATCGCATCCGGACGAGCGGCTGAATCATGTGCTCATGCGGTTTGCATCTGAAAACAGGGTGGCGATCGAGTTCAATCTCGATTCAATAATCAGGATGCGCGGAAGGGCGCGGGTTCGAGCACTCACGAATTTCAGGCACAACCTCAAGCTTGCACGCAAGTATGGTGCGCCGATGATCCTTGCGAGCAATGCGCAGTCGATCTACGACCTCCGGGCGCCTGGGGAGATGATCGCGCTTGGAACGATCTTTGGGATGACGGAAGATGAAGCAATCGCAGCGATCAGCACGGTTCCTGAGGAGATCATAAGGCGGGGAAGCGAGAACTGGATCATGGAAGGGGTCTGGGTCGTTACTGAAGATTGACCCCCTCCTGAGGCACTGTCTAAAAATCCAGCGATTTCCGCCGATTTACTCGATTCGTGCCATTCGTTTATTCGTGGCATTCGTGATAAAATCAGCATCAAGAGATCACGAATGGCAACGAATGACGCGAATTACACGAATTTGGTTGCCACAAAATCATAGCGTTTTCACTGAATATTCCGATTGTGCCCCCTCCTGATACAGTCTGGACGTACATCTGCCGCCTACGAAAGTCCAAGTTCCCTCAGTTTCTCTGATCCGGGCTTGCCGTGCTCCCATCCGCGGAGTTCGTAGTATTCAGGAAGCATCGCGGAGAGCTTTGACACCTGACCGCTGGCAGGTCCATCTGGCATCGGATCGCTTGTGAGTCTCGCAGGCAGCGTGTCATCCTTCTCATCAAATCCGTACCGGTTGAGGATCAGCCGCTCGAGATTGGTCACCCGCTCGCCGATCATCAGCAGTTCCTGATCGTTAAGATCCCATCCTGTGATGCATGAGAGCATTCCTGTGTAATCAGGCAGTCCGAGCGCGAACGTGTTGAAGAGGCAGACCACTGATGAGTTTACAACCGATGTGAAATCCTGAAACGTCTTGACCAACTGCGCTTTCCCTTCCGTCGTGCGCGGATCCAGCTTCTCAGGAAGCCCCAGAACCTCTGGCGATATCGTATAGCCGCTCACATGGCAGCCGCCGCGGTTGGCGGTCGCATAGTTAAGACCGATGCCCTGTATGGCACGCGGATCATAAGCAGGAAGTTCAAGACCTTTCACGGTCATCGAGAGTTCAGGTGCCCCGTATTTCTCTGCTAAAGCCAGAGATCCGCGAGCAAGGTCCTCACCGATCCCTACACTGTATGCAGTCCTCCATACCGCTTCCACCATCGCTCCCGCGTTCCCAAACGCCAGATTGAGACCGTGGAGTCTCGATTCAGGGATCTTTTCATTCTCCACGAGTTCCATTGCACATGCGATCGTCGCACCGGTGGAGATGGTGTCGAGCCCGAGTTCATTGCAGAGATGGTTGGCTTTCGCGATCGCATCGAGTTCTGTTATCCCGCAGTCCGATCCGAATGCGAATAGCGTCTCGTATTCCGGTCCCGCTCCGCGGGTCACGCTGAACGCACCATCCGGGATCGATGTAGAGCTACCGCAACCGACCGGACAGCCCCAACATGCCTTCTTTCCGATGAGATACTTCTCAGCAATCGTTTCACCACTCTGCTTATCCGCATCAGGGAAATATCCGGTCCGGAAGTTCCGCGTAGGATATGCGCCCAGTTCGTTGATGCCATTGACGAGCACTGCCGTCCCATAAGTTTGAAGTCCTCCGCCAGTGCCGGTGACAGGGTTCTCCTTTAACTTCCGTAGAGCACTCTTCACCTGTTCCTTCATCTCATCCGGTCTTGCAACCGTCGCCTTCCCGGTTCCGTATACCGCGATCGCCTTTAACTTCTTGCTGCCCATGACCGCACCCATGCCTGTCCTGCCTGCTGCCCGGTAGTTGTCATTGACGATGCATGAGATCGCTGCCAGATTCTCGCCAGCAGGTCCGATACATGCAACCGATGCATTATGTCCGACATCCGCCACAATCTCATCGGTCGCCTGGAACGTGGTCTTCCCCCAGAGTCCCTGGGCGTCTAACAGTTCCGCCTTGCCATCAATTATCCTGAGGTACACCGGCGCATCCGATGCACCCCTCACAACAATCGCATCGTACCCGGCCGCCTTTAAGAGAGGACCCCATCTGCCACCTGAGTTCGAACTTCCAACGGAGCCTGTGAGCGGGGACTTCATCGCCATCACATGGTATCTGCCGCCGGTCGGAAAACTGGTGCCTGTCGCAGGTCCTGTCGCAAAGACGATGATGTTATCAGGACCAAACGGATCGACGTCAGGCTTTAGCTCGTCATAAATGATCGTAAGCCCGAGTCCTTTACCTCCAAGGAACTTGCGTGCGGTTTTTTCATCAATAGATCGGTCAGCAAGTCTGCTGGTGTTCAGATCTACATCCAGAATCTTTCCCATATATCCATTCATATTTATACCTCCCGACAGGTTCTTTGTAACTCATATCTGGGATGCTGTGTGTAAATGCGTGGAAGGGGTGATAAGATTATTGGTATCTCGTGGGTGCTAACTTGCGTGGTGCTCGGATCCCGGGCATGTTGCGTCGCATCGATGACTTGTAGCGAAGGGGGGAGTGTCAACTTTCGCGTGAAATGTTTGACAATATCAGGCCAGCCGTTTTCATATTCATTGCAAGTGGGATATTCTTGAAGTTGCACACCCGCATCAATGCATACGCATCTTGACAATGCGGAAAATACCGTATAGGATTTAGCAAGAATATCGCAACGTCGATGTCGCCTTCCAATAACATATTTGCTATGCTTATGTCCCCCCCCTCTTGCCCGGAATTGACTATCTCAGTTACTATAATTTCTGTATTTTCATGAAGATAATCAGCCGTTCCTTTCGTGGATACGATATAATTGTTTGAAAGAACCGTTTTATGCTCGTTGACAAGTTTCTGGAGATTGTCTTTCATCCCCTCCTGCACAACTAACGCGATGTGAATTTTCACAGTCAGCTCACCCATACATATTTGGTCGCATTTGATATTTAAATCTTGCTCATAAAACATCGGTTAAGCCCATCAATCACTACTGAAACGGTATCGTCCAACATCCGGAAGGGATGGGTGTTGGTTTTACAATATTGTGAGGTGTACCCCGGTGGCTAAAATACCGGTAATGTCCTACTCCAAGATAGTTAATTGGAAATAGAAAAATTCGTGTCATGTCCACCGGTGATCCGCCAACCCTTCCAACATTACGGGCGTTGTTCTTCTCTTGAACCCGTTTATGAAATTGGGTCTCTGGTATCTTGAGTTGCAGTAATCAACACTTATAAAGAGATTGCTCATTTTATCCAAATCGCCCCACTCCGATTCAGGAGGTCTTCCGGGAATTAGTCTATTTATAGGCAGTTTTTATCACGAATTTCACGAATGGACGAATTTCACGAATACTAAACCGGAATAAATTCGTGCCATTCGTTTATTCGTGCCATTTGTGATCCCTACGCACTTAATGCTACACAGGTAGAATTCAACTACGAGATGCTTGCAACTCGACTTACCAGAGAGCCATGAAATTCCAATAGAATTGAAACAGTTGAAGCGAACATTCCAGCATCCGCCTCCGTTTCGAGAAACATTGTGTCTTCCGTACCAACCTGCCAATCCTTTCCCTAAGGCTGACAGCACCAAACTCAGCATTTCCTTGCAAGAAGGGAAGACCAATACGATTTATACTACAATCTTCGGAGCTTGGGGATTGACCCATATTAATTTTTGAACAGTATTTAGCACGCATGATTCTCCACCCCTCCGGCACCGCCCCCAGCCACTCGACCCCAGAATCCCGATAAGCAGGATACCGCTTCCACCAGTCCCCATGCGCCTCCTCCGTCTCCAGAGCAAGCCCGGAACTCATTCCACCCCCTCCCGCACCGCAATCTGTTCGCGAGCCAGACGAATCGCCTCATGCAGTTTTGCCTCAAGCAGATGTCGTGGCGGCAGGTCGGTCAGATATTCGGTAACATACATCCCGCCCTCCTCCAGCCGCAAAAGCTCCATACGCTCGCAAGACTTCTCCGCGCACAGTATCAGTCCAAGCGGCATCTCTTAGCGCTCCCGCTTCTCATATTTGTCCCGCCAGCGCGGGTATTGTTCCATCTGACCTTTGTCTGCTGCCTGAAACTTTCCCAGCTTGAGTTCGATCGCAACCAGACAGCGCATCCCACAATGGCAAAAAAGCAGATCAAGATGGTAATTCTCGTTATTGATGGTGATCCGCTTCTGACGAGCCACAAAGATAAAATCAATGCCAAGTTCCAAGAGAAAACGCTCAAGCTCCTTTAAGATTGCCGATTCCAGGTCTCGTTCGCTGTAGATGTCTGAGAGACCCAGGAAATCAAGCAGGCATGGATCACGAAAAACCAGATTAGGGGTCATGCGGTCGCAGTCCCTCAGGGAATCAAGTTCCTGGCTCACGAGTTCCACAGGCTTTCTGGAGATTGCGGCGCGCTCGTAAAGCATCCCCTGTATTTTCTCCCGCAGTGTCCGGACGCTCCATCGCTCAACACGGCACATCTCTGCATAGAACTCACGCTGCAATGGATCCTTCATAGAGATGAGTGCGACAAAGTGGGTCCAGCTCAATTGTCGTGTCAGTGATACGACAATCTGTTGATCAGGGGACACCTCGGCAAACTGGATCATCCGCCGCAAGTTTTTCTCTGAAGGGAGAAGATTTATTGATGTGGCGCTCTGTGTCAATGAGATCAAGCGGCTGCATGGCAGGATCGTGGTTGCTTATGACGGCGAGATTGTAGGGAATCTTCCGTTGCCATTTGCGGGCTTGCTCTCGATGAGGGGCATCGAGTCAGTGGATACAAAACTGAGGTGCCCCCATGCTGTGATGGAGGAGATGGGTTGTGTGCTGCCATCTCCGTTCATGACGCAGTCATTCCTTGCGCTTCCAGTGATACCGCGGCTGAAGATCACGAATCTTGGGCTCGTGGATGTAATCCGGGGGTGATCTCCATCAACAGTCAAACCGGATGCGAGCGTGTTCGATTGCGCAGGCTCGGTACTTTTGGGTGCGAGGGTTGGTGACCTTGCGCATACACGTTTATGCTGTTGCCTCCTACGCCTTTAAGAAGACGTAGCCGAAGTTCTCGATTTAGTGGTGATTTATTGTCACGAGATACCAGAAAGCCACTTAAAATTCCTTAGAAAACTCCAACCAGTGATTGCATCAACTCCAACATCTGTCAAATCCTTTGCAAGCGTTTCCACATTCTCAATCCCAAATCCGATATCCAGAGACGGTAAAGAAGAAATGTAGAACTATTCGGGGTATATTATCGTATTTGGAGCAGAAGATGGGATATTGGACGATGAGGTTTTGGCAGGGGCATGCAGCACCCGGGTAAATTGGCAGCCCCGTTTAAGCGAAACGATTAAGTGGCATAAACAGAGATGTAACACCTATGCGAGGTGTTTACGGTGGTCGATATTGAAAACAAACACGAGTTGAGATCACGTAAACGATATTTCTTCATGATCTACTGTATTGCAGTTCTATTCGTCTGGCCTCTTGGACTTTTCTGGATGATATCAAATGAATATATAGAATACATTACTATTTATATATTGGTGATGACGCCTCTTGAATTGGTTGCTATGTTGATGATACTCAGTTTAGCCATATCCCCTTTCAAATACAGCATCTTCGGACCATACAAACACACCCCGTTTCCGAATGAAATGCCTTTATTGGAGATATCAACCGGCGGAAAAATATCATCAGTTCAGGTATCCGGTCCTCTGATCAAATATATAGTATATCCGTCGGGTTTGGGCATATCGATCCTCGGTACCGGAAAAACATTCATTCCAACCCGGTATATCACTGACATAAAGCCACATTTTTTGAATAGGTATAAGTTGAAACATAACAGTCCCGAATTGCGCAATCCCGTGATTTTCAATAGCATGGAGTTGTATGAGGCTCTCCAGAAACTACGTGGCGTGTATGAAACCACACGGCCGTGAGACGGTACGCTTTGCTTATACCTTACACCCCGATATCCATCTCAGGATCCGGAGGAATTGCGCCCGATCCCTGCCCCGCACGTCCAGTACGTGATTCCCGCACCCAGATCGATGGCGCATCCTTGCTCGCACCCCGGTCCCGCCCATACCTCTGCCTGATCCGAACGATCGTCGGCGTGTTGATGCCAACACCTGAGACGATCGCATGTCCCTTCGCAAGCGCAGGCAGTTCTGACATGATATCCCGGCTCACAGACTCGATGCTTCGCCCGATCTGATCCTGATCCGCGGGATTGATGATCCGCATCGTGATCTGGGTCATGCACTGGGAGAGCGAGTCAGAATCAAGCTTACTCGGACGCTGCGAGACCATGCAGATCCCGACGCCGAACTTCCTGCCCTCAGAGAGGATCGTCTTGATAATCGGCTTTGATTTCGCGACTCTCCCGCCACCCTCGCCCCCATCTCCGCCCGCACCGCCACCACTGCCCTGCGGCGCAAACCTGTGCGCTTCCTCAAGAATCACGAAGACCGGGTATGGCAGGTATTTGTCAGGCGTATCACTCGTATATGCGCCGTTTTCCGTCTTCTGCCGTGCATCAAAGATTTTTTGAAGGATCACCTGCGCAATCAGTTGCTGAAACCCGGTGCTGATGCCAGAGACGTCCATAACCGTGAGCTGCCCGATTTGCAGGTAATCGACAATCGGCACATCCTCGTGGTCATGGAATATTCCGTTATCCAGCTTGCGGAGCCGCCAGAGTATCCCCTCGATCGAGGAGTCGTTGCTTCCATCCCGCATCTCATCGACCGTATTTTTAAGTTCGCTCCGTGTGAACTGTCTGGTGCCGCCTCTGGAACTCTCTCTCCGAAGCGTGCGGCACACACTCCCGAAGAGCGTCTTCATCTTGTCTGACATCGTGCCGTCGTCGATGATGCTGATGAGATCAGACGTCTCGAGGTCGCTTATGCGGATCTTGATCTTGTCGGGCTTTATTATCCTGACTTTCGGCTTGTAATCGCCGTCCCAGAACCGCGGGTCATTGGCGATCGCATCCAGCACGGTGTATTCGCCGTGCGGGTCAAAGATCAGCACAGGCGCCCTGTTGTGCGGCATAAGCAGCTCCTCAACGATGACCCCGACTGTGTACGACTTTCCTGCGCCTGTGGCTGCGATGACTGAGAGATGCTGGCTTACGACATCCTTAACCGAGAGCACAACCTCGAAATCGGTTCCTGCAATCGTCCCGATCGTTGCAGAGCCGATCTCACTGGATTGCGCCTTGTTGATGTCGCGCAACTGCTCGGCTGCCGACCTGTGTATCACGGTGCCCGCGGCGGGGTTCATGCGCGGGTTGATGAACTCGCCGAGGCGTTCATCGAAATAGCCGATCACGACACCTTTCGTCAGGAAATATTTGAATTCGTCGGGATCAAAGCCGCAGAACTCAGCGACATCGCCTGGGCTGATGCCGGTGTCGAGGAGGAACTCGACAGGGTACTCGGTGAGCGGCTCGGTTTCTGCTACGCGGCAGAGGATCTGCTGGCGGTCGGTCTGGTAGTGGACGAACTCCCATGTTTTGAGGTGTTCTCTTGTGATGAAAGTGAAGCCAGTCTTGTCGTGGCGGAGCACGATTCCGAGGGGTGTTGGGGTCATGGTATCGATGGTTTTGCGGTTTTATGTGCGGTCTTCCTGTGCGCCAAAACCTTTCCTTTTGATATAATTTCGCTGATGAATGGATCGCCGATATCTAAACGATGTTTAACCTCTTCTGGTGTCTTCACGATGATGTCGAAGTCGATTTTTTTGTGGTGCTCTCGTATTAATTTGCTCACTGCTACCATGCGTTCAATCTCTCTTTTGTTGGATTCCATGATTACGAGAATGCCTATATCGCTTTTTCCGGTGGGTCTGCCGTACGCGTGTGAACCGAAGACAATGATCTTTTCCGGGTTGAAGGCGTTGGCGATTTTATCTACGATCTCATCCGATATTGTTCCTATTTCGTCCATTTTTGTGCCCCCCTACCAAGTGTTTTCATCATTTCCGGATGTCCGCATTGAGTCGTTTCTGTGTCGTTCATGAGCCGTTTGAGCCCTTTAGCATGTATACCGTGCCGCGCCCGGTACGCCCATATCTTTCGATGATTGCCTCCTCCGCCATGCCGCTTTCAACCTGTTCGAGCGCATCCACGGGACCTGATACGTATGTTGCGCGAAAGGTCGGTTCGCCGTGGCCGATGGCGGGGTCCGCTACGCTGTGTCGTCCCATGGTTTTGGTTGGCATGAAGTATGAGTTACTTACATTACATCCATGACTATTCTTATTTCCTAATAAAACGTTTGCCCAAGATTCTCTCCGCTTCAGAAACTGCAATATAGGCGTTGCTTCTTAAAACCTCATTACTACTATTAAGCAAAGGTATCAATTTCTCCTTTAGAGTCCCCTCATCACATACCATTCCTAAAATGCGAGCCGCGGGATTCCATGAATATACCGGATGCGTTTCACCATCATAACCTAACCTTGTAACTAACCATTCAATTACATCCATTGACAAATCGCCTTTGACAAGCGGTAACCGCGCTACAAACTCGATAAGCTGCTCTCGAAAAGGATAGGTAGCATCGCTGAATCTTTTTAAGAGCATACCCTTTGACACCGCCGAAAAATTATCGGTTAATAGACATCCTGCGATGTTTTTTCCCATATAATCATCGCTATTTTCCCATAAAGTGATTATGTGCTCGCAATCCTCTTTGCTGATATGTAACTGTTCGTCATGCCCCAAAGTCCATCGAAGTGTCTCAAGAACTGTGAGACGTAGTTTTACATCATCAGTTTCGAGGTAAGCGAAGATTTCTGGAATAATATAGTCTTTACTCAAGGAAGCTATCGCATTGTACAAAGGTTTATGGAAAGCCGGGTTATAATTGTCTAATGCATCAAAGAGCGTTCTTTTTGAAGTTTCCGGGTCAGATTTAGCGATGACCGCACAAAGATTGATACGATCATATTCGTTACGTGGGCTTTGTAAGCGACTCGCCGCCTCCTTAGTAATTGCATCATCTGTGAGACCTCGCAAATATCCAGCCGCCCACTCACCTGATTCTTCATTAGCCAGCAACTCAAACATCTGTGACACTATCGCAGTACTTTCATAAGGTCTTCGATCAAATGCTCCCCCTAAACCAAATATTGCCCCCCATCGAACTCCAGCATCAGAATCGTACAACATTTGCGCTAAACATTCTCTTGCACGATCGGAATCTATTTTCTTAAGAATCTCAGCTGCAAATTGTCTTTCTTTGGCGACCTCAGACTGTACAAGTTTGGATATTTCAGTATATAACTCATTAGATTCAAAATTGCTTAGGATTTCCGCAAGATTGCTATCTGCAAGTCCCTCTTCTTCCACCTCGTTTCCATATTTGATAAGTTGAGGGATCATAGATTCATCAGCAAGCAGTTCGAGGGATTGTGCAAAGTCACTAGGCCAAACATTATCATTCAAAAGCAATTCTGTAATTTTTGGCACTGCCCCTTTAACTCCCATGCGTGCTAAGGAAATTGCGGATTCCCCTGCCATAACCGGGTCGTCAAGCAACCTCAATAGCATCGCCTTCCGCCCATAAGGTCCAATATGGTGTATTGCTTGAGCTATACTATGTTTCTCTGCGTTGGATAATAGGGCGTTTGCCAGTTTCTCAGAAATTATGTCAGACAGCTGAAGCCCTATGTTTTGCTCTTGAATTGTTGCAGACTCAAAGGCTCTACAGGCAAATACAATGTCAGTTTCGGCAATTTGGCTAAGCACAGCCTTCGATTGCTCTGGAGAAAGAAGGCTGATGAATAGTATAATAGTCTCGTCCCAACGGAAAAGATCAAGCTTCTCCTCTAATACAAGTGGGTCATTATGGTAAAGCGATACCAACTCAACTGCCGCTAAGTATTCCAATGCAGTTTGATGAAACAATCCTATTTTCCCTTCTGCATCAGGGACCAATACACCTAATGAGATTAAAGTCTGGAAGATCTCGGATGCTGCATTTGAACCCAGTTGCGAATAGTCGCGAAAAATGCTATGGAAATGAGCCAATATATGATCAGGAAGAACAGTTTGAGAACCCTGATCAATCATTCGATACGCAATTGGTGTCAATAATTTTATGAGGGGCAAATCTGCAAGTTCCGTTTCTTGAATCAGTTTCTGTTCTATTGTTGAGAAGTACTCACGCAATAAGTTGTCTGCATTTGAAATCTTGCTTCTGCCCTCTTTGTTGGCTTGGACAAAAAGCGTTAAAAATAAAGGATTCGTTAACATTTCTATGATGCTGTCGGATAGGCTATTCAACGAGATACTGCATCTGGCTTCGAGATAGTGGTCTATTGCCTCAAGTGATATTGGCTGCAATTCAAATACGGATGGCTTCAAAAATGATACATAGTTCATTGAACGAGAAGTAAAGATGAATTTGTTGCGCGGAAATCTGCTGACTATCCACGAGATGTTGTTAGCTAATACCTTTGTATCAACTAAGTCCCGAGACACTTCGTTAACCGCATCAAAAATCAACACCAGGCAACCATACTCCAGTGCCCTATCCGCATCAACACTTCTTGGAAGTCTTGATGCAATCATTTCTTTTATGTCACCCGTGTACTCTTTCATAGGTAAAATAAGTGGAATTGAATGTACGATATTCGCATCTTTCGGCTCTGAAGTACTCCGTAACATATTAAGCGTGCTTTCTGCAAGAATTGCGGCATATGTCGTAACAGCATGAGTTTTACCTGCCCCTGGCGAACCAATAAGAATCAGATTGTTGTAGGAGTTAAGTAGTTCTAAAACCGGCATATTTTTTGTTCGTGTAAACGGTGACGGCTGTTTCCCGTAATCGCCACCTGGTTCAGTATCTGGAGAAAGTTCTTTACGAAAAATAGCTGTCAAAGCGAATCCGTTTGAACGACGAACTGAGAATTTGTAGACAATATCTTCACAGTAACGGATTAAGCTACTTCTAATCTGAACAGCAAAAGATGGAGTTGGCTCTTTTGCAGTGGAAACTACTGTCTTAATAGTAGAACGCTCTTTAAGGGTGCGACGCAAATCTTGAAGTAACAGCAAAAGCTCATCGTGGTTTTGGTAGATCTTTTTACAACCACCATCCCCCGTTACCTCGATTTCTTTAGTTTTGTAAGATAAAATGTTTATCCCGTATTGTTCGTTCCAGAAGTCTTTTTGCAAGTCACTTACGTCGGGCATTATCGCGAAGTGATCTCTTTCCCCACCTTGGTATGTGGCTGCGATTTCATCCTTAATCATAAGAAAATCAGGGTCTTGGAGGCCAAAGCCTAAATACACGACAGGGCGGGAGATCAATAAATGTTGCAACGTCTGAATAGTAGCCTTTGAGTTGTACTTGAGACCTCGGTAATCTTCTCTTGTTAGTACTATGGTGCCACACTTTTCCACGCGGCCATGTGGAGCGAATATAAATCGTGATGCCCCATGTTTCAAAATTCTGGCTTGTTCAATTGGTTGGTCATTATTTACGGGGGATAGGACCAATCCGTCGTGTACCATCTGGTAAGCAGAATCTATAAGACGGTCGTAGTTCGTTGTGATGAAGCTGTCTGGCCCTAGATCAACGATAATTCGATGGATTTCATGTGGTTTTGGGTTTGGATCAATAAAAACTTCGTCAATAAAATCACGGAAATTTCCCTTTCGCATTAGGGGCGCACACAAACTGGCTGCCGTCAGCAAATCCCCTCGAGATAATATCTGATTTATTTCGGATTTCTCTTCGGCTTGTAATCTGCGATCACTCAGAAATTCCACCATTTGTTCTATCAATCTTCCCCAACCCGGTAATCCAGACCACATCGAGATACCCGATCCTATAAACAGGATGCACTCTTTGGATAGGATAGCATCAATAAAATGTTTAGGGAACCTCTCCATCGTCAATTATCCTCTCCTTCTTCTATCTATACGTTATCCAATGGACTTTTAATCTCGTCTATATCTTTATTACCCACATGAGTATATATCTCTGTCGTCTTTGAACTTTTATGCCCCAACAACTCTTGGATGTACCGCAGGTCTGTACCGCTTTCCAATAGATATGCAGCGAAACTCTGTCTAATTCTCGTGCGTCATCACCACACTCCAAGACCCACCCACACCCCGCCCGCCCCGAAGTGATGCCGCGATCACACAGATGCTTTCACCGCTCCCGTCCCGATAAGGCGCAAGTCCGCGGCATCTGCCCCCTTGCCGCCCAACCGGCACATCAAACACGATCTGAAGATCCCGGTTCTCGATCGCATCCACGATATTTGAGTCCTCTCGCACCCGTACACCGACTTAAAACCCGAACACCCTCCTCGCGTGTTCCATCCCTCTATCAAACACCCCTTCACCCATCCTGAGCGGTATATTCTTCTTTCCGAGAGTTTCCATTATCATGCGCACCGTTACACCGGTTATCTCTGATATCTCCTTCAAACTCCCCTTTTCATTCACATAGAGTTCGATCGCCTTCTCTATTCGGTACTGTTCCAGCCGTTCCTCTATGAATTTCCTTGCCATCGTACTCTTTGGTATGTGTGTTCTGCCTTTGCAAGTCAGAGAGTAGCCATATCGATATCTGCGCCCAATCGAATGGTTATTGCGGTTGTATCGCTCATCTTCTCTCTTCCTTTGTGGTCAAGCGTCTGTATTGCGTTATCAACTACACCCTTCTTCGAGCACCCCATATAAATCTCACAAGCGTGCTCTCGATTCTACATAGTCCAGATGCCCGGTCGTAAAGAGTGTTATCACGATGTTCGCTGTTGTCAGGCATAGATCTTTCTGATCCATAAACCAGAATACATCCAAATTATCTATCAGCAGGACTGGGGTTCAGTTCCCTGATCAATGCACCTGCCCGATTCTATCTCCATCCCCTCGGTGGTAGTCAAAGAAGCACGAACAGGTCCTATGAGGTGCTGATTGCCAGGCACACAATTGTAAAGTCCCTCTTTTGTCAAAAAGCAGAAAATGGAGCGATGGTCAGCGGTTTCCCTTTTAGAAAAGATTAAATAACAGCAATAATCAGTATCGATATGGTGATCGTATGGAAAAAGAGATAGCATCCTTAAACATGCCGCCAGCGATGAGCCAGGGAATCGAGGCGCTGGTGGAATCCGGAGAATATTCAACAGGAAGCGATGTATTGACAGACGCTTTTCGCGTGTTTTTGGAAAACAAGCCTGAAAAGAAGACACCCATCGGCACAGAATTGTACCGGCGTGGGCAGGTATCCCTCATGAGAGCATCAGAGATTGCCGGCATGGACTTTGAAAGCTTCAAGGAAGTGCTAACAGATCGTGGTATCGGTTGGAGGAAGAAATCGAATATCTCGAGATGTTGTGAATGATCACAATCGGTATCGTACTTGCGCAGGCGCAGAATCCAACCAGATCGCAGCACTGCATCCCACTCCTTTAGCACATTATCGACCCCCGCGCAGCCGATCGACCCACTCCGGAACGCTCGCGTCCCCTGGCGGCATGTACGGCTTTATGTCCAGCACCGGCGTCCCATCGATCGCATCAAGCCCCCTCACGACAAGCCGGTTCTCGTCCCTCTCGACAATCTCAACAACGGTTATCCCGATCGGGTTTGGTCGGCGTGGCGTGCAGAGCGCAAATATCCCGATGTATGGCATGTCAGCCCGCCCTTTCGGATGCGTTTTCATCCGCACAACACCTGCCACCCGGTGCAGGAAGAAGACGATCACGGCATGGGAAAACTCATCAAGCCCATCGAGTGCATCCGTGTACTGCGTCTCTAAAACGACCTCGGACACCACATCATCCCATCGGTCGCGGGGAACGAAATCTTTCACAGGCGATCTCACGACCCCGATCTTCCTCACCGAAAATCGCAGGAACGCATCCGCAATCATCCTGCCGTGATCGAAAGCCAGTTTCGGGATCTGATCCTGGGCAAACAGCACTGCATCGGCTGCATCGGTTCCGGCAGAGAGTGTACCGGATCCTGCCGCAAGGTAACATGCCGAGACCGTGTGCCCACGTGGGTCCCGCCCAGGATCGGAGTATATACCGACCAGCTCTCTAATCTCGATATCAAGCCCGGTCTCTTCCTTTGCCTCCCGACGTGCAGCGGCTTCCACAGTCTCCCCAACCTCAACAAATCCGCCGGGAAGCGCGTAGTTCCCTTTGAACGGATCGTTCTTCCGCCTGATCAGCACGATCTTCTGCTGGTACTCGATTATGATGTCCACGGTGAGCGCTGGTGTTTTTATCATTTTAATCCATCCGAAATAGTAACTAATCAGGTATGTTGATTGGTCTCCTGATTGCGATCCTGTGCTTTCTGTTAAGAAAAATAACCGCAGAGTAAGCGCAGAGGAACGCAAGAGTTTTTATCCTCCTCCGCGTTCCTCTGCGCCCTCCGCGGTTAAATTCTCTGTTTGGTTCCAGTATGTCCCGGGTAGGGTAGTGCCGGTATAGGTGAAGTCTCATGATAGTGTTTTAGGTGCCTGGGTAGTTACCCGAAGCATCCCTAATATGTCGAGAGGTACAGTACCAGAAGCGAGAGGAGCGCCATCACAAGGAGGATCACCATCACCTTCTCTTCCTTCGCAATCATCTATCCGCCCTCCGGTTGCAGCACGATGAGACGCCCGATCTCCTCTGCCCTGTACGGGTGCCCTCCGGCAGCAAGCAATCTGATCAGCATCTCCTTTATGACGTTTATTGAATCCGGATCACGGTAGCCATGATCAACCACAATCCTGCCATCGCTGGTGCTGATGTCGATATGCTCAACGATGTGCATCGTCTCGTACAGGTGCTTCAGGCGTTTCAGGAAATCCGGATGCGCATCTCCGGCGGCATCTTTCATGCCCTGTTCCATAACGATCGTATCCAGCGGTATCCGGTTGGCAAGCAGGTCCTCAAACTCATGCCTGTGTATCGTGACCATGTTGTAGTCCGATCCTATATGCAGATCGACCATTGTCTGCCAGAAGTCTGGTTTTGCCTCCATCTCGCACGATGCCCTGTGCAAATTCCCGAAATGGTGCGACAGGTCATTGTATGCCGCATCTACGCTATCCCTCCGCTGCATATCCATGCGTATCGACCTCGTCCTCCTGTTGACGCTGCTGACCCCGAGATGCTTCTGCTTTGCGAGAAACAACCCGACCATTCCGGATAAAACCTCATTTAAAAATATGCTTCTTCCGGTAATCACGACAATAGCAGTCTTCGGTGCAATATCTTCATCATATTCCATAATTATGGCGGTCTGCCAGCCATATTCCTTCCATTTACGGTTGAGATGGTCAACCAGCTCGGATACTCTGTTGATGATGAGCGGATCGATGATATCATCCAGCATCTCAGGATCGACCAGGATGTCTTTCGTGCATTTCAAGAACCATTCGAACATGGGATAATCGATCATTGCGCAGAAACCGTCTTCGATGAGCAGTTCGCGCGGGGAATGATACTTGTCATCCAGATTCGCACGGCGTGCCTCATCAAGCGACCCATGATGCTGGATCATGAGATTGGCAAACTCAATGATATCCCGCACCGCCGCACTGAGGTTGCCGCCATGCTGCTCGATCAGCGGTTCGATCTGTTTCAGATGATCCGATTCGATAGAGATGTTTTTTCTTACTATCATGCGTGACCACTGTCTGCGGAGTATTATCAGACACACTATGTTTTAATAAGCAAGATAGATATATCTTTCGAGTGGTCTGCCCAATTACGTCTGTCCGAGCCATGTCGGCGGGATCGAATACGCCAGAATGCCGTATGGGGTCGTCTGAATATCAAACGGAAGCGGTTGATGGGGGTGGAGTGCTTAACCGAACACACACGCCATTCACCTAAATACCAAGAACAACCTGAATCATAAACACCATACGTCCCCCACCTCTCAAAGATCGCTCCGAACGATCCAATCGATCCCTAAACCACTCCGTCTTACTGCTTTTCTCGGAATCGTTGTATCTTCCAATCCATTTTCGCAACCAGACTCTTGATCTACCAAGACTTTTGCAGATTTCGGAGGGGCGTTCGCCTTTCAGATATCGATCGACCGCATACGATTGCGTTCCTGCTCCTCTACTGTATATGTTTTATTTGGTTTTGCCATGGCGCATCATCAGATGCACTATGGAGTTTCTACGCTGAATCTACCACAATTGTAAACGATGTGTTGAGCCTTTCCAGATAAGCACATACCATGCGGTTATCAGTGTCTGAAATAGACCTGAGTAGTAGAATTTTTGATGAGCTTATATTTATCAAAGCCGAATTAAACAAGATAAAAGAACATATAGTAGATGTAGATTCCATTATCAGCGAAGAGGAAAGGCAACTTGTACGTGAAAGTCTGATACACGAGAAGGGAGGAAAACTAATATCCCTAACAGATTTTAAGAAACAGCAGGGTTTATGATATGTTTGAGATTTTACTTGACGTCCCTACAGAAATTTCTTAAAAAAACAGATACCGGTACTACATCACGAATTATCGAAGCGATTGAAAAGCTTGCAGACGATCCGATTTCACATGATCTGAAAAGAATCATAGGTCATGCGGAAAAATTATTCAGAATCAGAGCCGGGAAGTTTCGCATTCTTTATAGAGGTGATTATACAAATCACACCATAGTAATTATCAACTATATTCAGTGAATCAGGGTGAAATTCAGTGAATATTCAATTCGATGCCGCATGATAACGAATTCATATTCAGTGAATTTCATTTTAGTTTATTTTAATTAACTGAATATTCAACATATTTTTATATGTAAACCTTGCCAACCGTTAGAAATAGAAATACTTATAACCCTTTAAGACAATACTATAGTATGTACAGACGATCCTATAAAACTAAAGTTTATTTACAAATTTCAAAGTACAATTAAAAACCAACGGTTTTAAAACGGAGCTCTTAGAAGGGTTGTTTTACATAATCTCATAAGTTTAAAAGCAAAAATTTTAAATAACAAAAACCCTCTCAGGAGGGTAGTTGCCAACCAAACCACTATAATTATTAAATATATGGTGAGTAAGAAAACTTATGAAACTTTAATTATGCACGATCATATATTAGATCGTACAATTTTTGAATATAGTATAGGAAAAATATTAATAAATGAACACAAATCAAAACAAACTACGGATGAAAAATGTTAAAATATACGTTGACCACAGAGATTATAATTATACAAATTGTAATGTATACACAACACAAATTAAACCAGCAGGGATTCCGACACCAACGATCCATAAAATATTTAAATTGTGCCTGATACTATATACTATCGCACAATTTTTGAATGTAATATAAGATAAGTATTAATAAATAAACAAAAATCAATTATCATTCGTGAAAGATTCTGTGAAACGACGGACTATGAAATTATCGATTCAATAAATGTAGGGGTGTATTAAAATAGAATTAATTTTAAAAATATTTAGTTATACTAAATACACCAAAAAGATTGTTAAAGAAGTCGAACCAAAAATTTATAAATCGATATATAAAGCAAGAACGATCCCTAAAATGTCTGAGGATATGCCAGGCAAACGATTCTATATAAAGGATATGAACCAAAATGAATTTAAATATTATTTAGAATCATGGTATATATATAGATTCAAGAGATAAAGTATGCGGCTTTTGATATCGTCTCAATGGTCCGGTCGGGTTCTGGAAAATTGATTAGTTCTTTAGCTGGAAGGGGCACTGTCTGAAACCCGAGTAATGTATCACTATATTTTCAGACAGTGTTCAAAATGTTTAAACAACCAGTGTGTAATAAAGTCTGTTAACCCTGCAATTGTTGTTATCAGGGATTGTGTGACGGTTATTATCGATATACAAAGTCCTTATGATTCCCGGGTATGGGTGCATGTAGCAGACGGTCTGCCAGCAAACGTTGATCTGATCAATGAGACCACTAGCAAGAGCATGATTTTACAGGAAAGTAGGATTGAAAACCTTCTATTGCGACGTGGAGGATCCTCCGGCGCCCGTGTACCCCCCTGCCGATATCGATACCGACCGCCCGCCCGGCGCATACACAAACGCGCTTGTGATCAGGTGAAATCCACTATCTAAAACGACTTCACACTCCCGGATCGCGCTCGTGCTCAGCAGACCTGCGCACTGCACAGGCGACCCGAGGGCTGCGTGTTCCTCGATAAGAAGTGTCTTCGCTCTGTTTTTTGCGGCGTACTTCGCTGCCAGACCGCCGGCAGGTCCGGCGCCGACTACAACGACATCATAATCCATATTTGCTCTGGAAATATCATCGCTCGACTACGTCCTACAACCCCTTAAACGCTTGTAGCCCAACTTCTCCATCTATCGGATCATTAAATGCTCCCTCGCCCCTCAACACAAAACCTTATCTTATTCCACGGCAATCCGGTAAACGAGATGATCTTATGGAGAGTGAATTATACAAAAAGATCCTGATCGCGACCGACGGCTCAGAGAACACCAAAAAGGCGGTTGACTACGGCATCGAACTTGCCCGCATCGCAGAGGCGGATGTCCACGCGGTATACGTCCTCGATGCAGGCGCGTTTGCAACACTGCCGATGGACGCTGCGTGGGAGAGCATGTACGAACTGATACGCGCAGAAGGCAAAGACGCTCTGAAGCACGTGGAAGATCAAGGCATGGAATCCGGCGTACCCACCCAGTGCAGCATTCTGGAAGGGCATCCTGCGAGCGAGATCGTTCTCTATGCACAGGAGCACGAGATCGACCTGATCGTGATGGGCACGCTTGGCAAGACCGGGCTTGATCGAATCCTTGTCGGAAGCGTTGCCACCAAGGTGGTTCACACGTCCACCATTCCGGTGATGGTCGTTCACGGCAGCTGAGATTGGGAGTTTCTGAGGCGCTTAAGAATACCTTCAGAGAGCTGTTTCTTGAGTTTCATATACTGGGCTCCTGAAATGCCGATCTGATCGAGCACAGCGTCCCGCATGAAGCACGGTTTTGTGAGTTTGCAACACCATATCAGCGTCCCGAAGCAGGTATTATCTCCAAGTTCGAGCGGTGTTCCGCGTGAGAGTTCGACTTTCAAGTCTGCAAACTCTTGCGGCGTCATCCCGTACCTGCGGAGCACCCGCTGGATCGCACACCGCTTGACTGGCAGGCAGCAGAACGTGAGTGCACGTTCGTCTCCTCCGCTGCAGATGTGCTTTGGTGCATTATACCAGCCGGTCTGCTTCTGAAAGATGGTAACAGCGCGGACAAGATCATCTATCACCCCGGGACTCTTGGGCACGGCTCGCGCAAGCGAGACCATGTCTGCACCGTATCCGAACATATCCTTTGCGCTTCTGAAATCCGTGACTGAATTATTGCCTATGATGAAGAGACTGGTGACGTTCCTTACCGCCTTGATCGCATTGTAATCAGCACCGAATCCAGGTTCCATGGCATCGATGTGGATTATATCCGCGCCTGCCTCTTCGATCACCACCGCAAGTTCGCGGTCGTCAACGATCCCGGACCTGGTCTTTATAGAGAGGACAACCCCCGTCTTCTTGATCTTAGAGATGATCGATCCAAGTTTCTGCAAATCGTGAAGAAGAGGTTCGCCCACACCGATATCGGTCATCTCCGGCTGTCTGCAATGGCAATCGATCTCAAGGATTGCGCCGTACTCCTTTGCAAGAAGTGCTGCCTCCATTAGCGGCATAATTTCTGTGCTTCTGACGTTGAGTGCGATTGTGGGGTGGTCCTCCATCCCTTCCAAGCGATCGAGTTCGCCTCGCAGGTGTTCGATCGGCTCAGGTGTCACAAATTCCGCACGCCCCCGCTCGTTGATGCTCCTTGCTGCCTCGTTTGTCGCATCGTCCAGGTTGTATCCGCCGATCACGGCAAGCCCTGCGCTCATTGCGTGATCCCTGACAAAATCGATGTTTGTGATGCCTGCCATCGGTGCAAGCGCGATCGGATTTTTGATGTGTGTGTAGCCAACGTGTATGTCAAATTCGCTCAAATAAACGCCTCTGTCTCACGACATCGGAAGATGTGCATATCAAGGTTGTGGTAGTCGGTCGCCATGCTGAGGTTGGTAGTATACGCCCTTCCCACCCTAACAGCGATTGCGAATCTGGATCGTGTGCCACACCCCTCGTACCCCTTTGGAACGCTCATGTAGATAGAAATGACACTATATTTTTAAAGCAATACAAGATACAGCCACACATTATTAAGCAAATACATGAAGTTTATATTCAATGCGCATAAAAAAGAGTAGGATTATTCTAACCTCGATCCTCGCGATCCTGATCCTGTTTTTGGTTGCGGGTCTTATCGGGGTGCGTGATATTGCAGATACGCTGCGCACAGCGTCGCCTGCACTTATTGCGCTTTCCATACTGGTCTACCTGATCTCCTGGCCCCTGCGCGGCATCCGGTATCAGCAGATCCTTGCGCAGTTGGGTCACAGGGAACGTCTGGATTTTCTGGTCGGGTGCATATCCTTAAGCCAGTCTGCAAACGTGATCCTGCCGGCACGGATCGGGGATGTGGTCCGCGCATATCTACTCAAAAAGATGAAAAATATCCCGTTGACCACAGGATTCTCCTCGCTCGCTGTTGAGCGTATATTCGATATTCTTGCGATCACAATGATCGGCGGCTTTGCCGTGCTAGGGCTGCAGGGTATGCTGCTCGACCGGTGGATCACAAAGGTCATAACGATCGCAGGACTTGCCATAGTGGTAGTATTCGGGCTTCTGGTCCTGTTCCTGAAACTCCGTACAACGATTGGCGGTGTTGCTGCCCGTTTCATCAGGGAGATTGCGGTTGTGTCCACAAACCCACGCGCCTTTGCAATCGTCTTTACAGGCTCACTTCTGGTCTGGCTCTTTGACATCCTCACCTGCTTTGTGATATTAAGCGCATTTTCAGGAACCACATCGCTCTCCATGATCCCGATCGTATTTCTTGCAATCGCTGTCGGAAATCTCACAAAGATCTTTCCGATCACACCGGGCGCCATAGGGACTTATGAGCTGGCGCTGACTGCGATATTCAGTCTCGGCGGAATCGACCCGGCTATCGGTTTTGCCGCTGCCGTGCTCGATCACATAGTCAAGAACTCGGTGACGCTGATACTTGGAAGCGCATATCTCTCGCGCTTTGGTCTGAGCTGGTCGCAGCTTATGGATCGGACTGAGTAGCAGCAGCGTTCCCCGGGTTCTGGTTTTCGAGCTTCAGCAGATACCGCTTCGCTTCGACGCCGAATGCATACCCGCCGATCCCGCTTTTTGAAACCACCCGGTGGCACGGGATCACGATCGGCAGGGGGTTCTTCGAAAGCGCGTTCCCGACTGCCCGCGCTGCGTTTTGCTTTCCAATCCTTGCGGCAAGTTCGGAGTACGTGACAACCGAGCCGTACCGGATTTTTCTTGTCTCGCAGAGGACTTCTCGCTCAAACTCGGTGAGACTGGATAGGTCTACCTCGTATCCTGAAAAATCCACAACTTCTCCGCTGAGATACCGGATCAGATCATCGATCAGGTCGTGCTCGTCCATTTCACAACATCAGCAAGGTCGTCTGCAAACAGGTTCAGGTTCTCGCGGGAGAGGTGCGGCATGATCACCAGCCGCAGCGCACGCGGGTCGCGCGTGATCGACACGTCCCATCCGCGCTTCTTTAGAACGCTTCGCACAGAATCGGCATCAGGCACATCGAGCACCAGCACGTTCGTTACAGGATTGATGAGCGGCTCGATTCCGGATTCGCGAGCCCTCGCAACCAGTTCATGCGTGAGTTCCATACACCTCTGCACGATCCTCTCATAGCCAGCCCTTCCGAGATGCTTGAAGACCGCATACGCAGATGCAGCCGATGCCCCGCTTCTCGTGCCTGAAAGCGTCTGCTGGGAATTAACCGTCAGATACGGCGTATCCACAGATAGCCGGTCCAGGTAGGAGGAATCCTGAAACAGAAGCCCGCCCGATGGTATCGTTGCGAACCCCATCTTGTGCGGGTCGGCACCGATCGATGTGACACCGGGAAGTGTGAAATCGAATTCATACAACTCTTTAAGAAACGGGATCACGAACCCTCCAAATGCAGCATCGACGTGTAAAAATATGTTTTTTGATAATGCAAGATCTGAAAGTTCCCTTATTGGATCTATCTGCCCGAATTCCGTGGTTCCTGCAATTCCAACTATTCCGATCGTAGTTTCATTGATCAAATCCTCAACCGACGAGATATCGGCTCTGAACTCCAGGTCGAGGTCTGCTTTCTGCACCTCAATCCCCAGGATGTCAGCAACCTTGTCGAACGAGAAGTGCGCTGACGCCGGAACGATGATGTTTGGCTCGCGGATTTTGCGCGCAGTTTTGATCGCATGTATCGCCTGGATATTTGATTCGGTGCCGCCCGTGGTGACGTATCCGTGCGCATCAGGGTTTCCAAAGAGCGTGCCCATCATCCGCACCACCTCGTGCTCGATCTCTGCAGTTCCGGCAAAGAGCCCGGGATCGCCGAGATTTGTCTCGATGAACTGCTGGTGCGCCGCCACTGCAACCGGGTGCGGGTAAGTGCACATCGAACTCAAAACACGTTCGTAAGGTGTATCTTTGCTTTTCAGATCGTGTAGTATCGATCCGATGGTTTTTTCATCCATTCCATGCGTATCCATCTTCTGCCTCGTCGATATTGTTTGCGATTACGTGGGGCTTCTACATGGATAAGGTTAATGGAGGTGACCTGCAAATGATTAGCAGAAGTGATCATTATGAAGACGAGAGGAATGTTTACGTTAGTAGTGCTTGTTGCGCTTGTCGCATGTCTCATAAGCGCATGTATCGACTCCACCCCCCCATCGCAGCCATCGGCATCGGAGACGCCTGGAACCGGGATTACGTGGTATTCGTATGATGAAGGGATGAAAATTGCGCAGGAGCAGAACAAGCCCGTGATGATCGATATATATGCCGATGGGTGCCCCCATTGTATATATCTGGATAGGGCATTTGCCGATCCCCGGATTGTCGAGTTGACAGACACGTTTGTGTGTATAAAAGTCCATAGAGATCGACGCCGGGATCTTGCGGCGAAGTATAACCCGAGTGGTGGTGTGCCAACGGTTGTATTCCTACATGCGGATGATACTGAAGTGTACCGGTTCATTGGTTGTCCTAGGGCTGGAGCCATTGAGTTCGTACACGACGAGATGACAGTCGCACTAAGCAAGGTATGACAGAACCCCGGTCGATCGAGGTTGGGGCTCAAGAATTGGGGACGTCAATGGTTGAAATCATCGGCATCGGCGCACTGAATATCGACAAACTCTACCTCGTCGAGCGGATCGGGGCGGCAGGAGAGGAGATCGGGGTCTATTCTGTGAGCGAGCAGCCGGGCGGCTCTGCTGCAAACACCATCGCGGCTCTCGCCAGACTCGGCATAAAAACAGGGTTCATCGGAAGGGTTGGTGACGATGCCGATGGAGCATACCTGCGTTCTGAGATGGTGAAGGAAGGTGTGGACACGCAAGGGATTGAGATTGCCCGTGGCAGAACCGGCAGCGCGATCGTGCTTGTCGATCCAGGCGGCGAGCGCTCGATGTATGTGCATCCCGGTGTGAACGATGCGCTTTCATTGACGCCAGAGAACCTATCCTACGTAAAAAACGCGAGATACCTGCATCTATCCTCCTTTGTCGACGAAACCATAATCGATGTGCAGAGAGAGATTCTCGACCGGTCGAAAGCCGAGATCTCATTTGCGCCCGGGATGCTCTATGCTAGGAGAGGGCTCGATGCACTCCGGGGGATCATTTCAAAGACACGGGTCATCTTCTTAAATCGCGATGAGATAGAGATGCTTACGGGATCTGGCTACAGAAAGGGAGCGGGAGAGTTAAATGAGATCGGAGCAGAGATTGTTGTGGTGACGCTCGGTGGAGACGGATGCTACATCCGAACATCGGATGCAGAGGTTTCCATTCCCGGGCTTGCTACGAGGGTCGTTGATACGACTGGTGCCGGGGATGCGTTCTGCGCCGGGTTTCTGTATGGGCTGCTGATGGATGAGCCGCTTAGTGTGTGCGGGCGTCTCGGCAACTGGGTTGCCATGAAATGCATAGGCGCGGTTGGCGCGAGGGAAGGGCTGCATAGGGCATTTGAGATTGTAGAGGCCAAAACTAAAATCTGTGGGCACTGTTGTTTTTCTGTCTAATGTATGTGGAGGTTCATACAACTTTGCATTGTGCTGCTGATGGGACGAATGTTTTTGTAACATGAGTTTGTAATTGTAACCTAACGGGGAGTATAGTAGGGGCGATGTAATATGGACTTTATAGCCCATGTTCGTCAGATTCCCCCCTAAATTCTTCTTCGCACCCCCATAAATAACTTCCCATACCTGCTACTCCTCTCGTTTTCCATCAAAAAAGAAACTTCTGTCGATTCCTTTGTGTGGAACAGACTTTTTATCCAAAACCTTTTTATAGGTTGCGTTTCCTATGATATATGAGGAACAGACTATGCAATTACTCTCACAGTCACGGAAAAAGAACAACAAAACCTACACCTACTATTCCATTGCTGAGTCATATCGGGAAGGGAAAGAAAGCAAAAAGAAAATAATCTGCTATCTTGGTAGTCTCACCCCACTGAAGGCACAACAGATACGAAATGCTCTAAAAATAACCCAAACCCCTGATACGTTCGTCGCAACCTTTGATGACCTGCTCTTCGCCCGACCACTGGCATTATCTTGACGTAGCTTTTTTGAACCATTTATGGGAGAAGGAGTGGGAGCTCTCGAAGCTGTTCCCATTACCGGACGAAACTATCAAAACTCGGAAAAAAGACATACCAACCAGGGATATTGTTAAGATCCTAACCTTCTATCGTTGTTTAGATCCCGGGAGTTATCTCTCTGCTGTTGATTGGTTCAACACAACTACATGCGACCTCATTCTTGGGATCGATGGAACTCATTTCAACGAATCTCGAATCTACCGTGAACTCACAGTGATCGAGCGGCAAAAAGAAAAGATCGAGCAATATCTTTACGAGAAATTGAAAAGTTCGGACGAAGAGAGCATGCGAATCATTTTTTATGATCTCTCTGACTCGTATTTCGAAGGTAAAAGCTGTCAGCTTGCAAGCCCCGGTCGAACCAAATCGCACGGGTTCAAAAGCAAAAGGATTGTTCTTTCACTCCTCGTTAACAGAAAAGGTTATCCCTTTGCATGGGATATTCTTAAAGATTGCACTGCTGATGTCAAAACGCTTACAGGAAACGCTGACCGCTGGAAAAAGAAATTCAATTTACCGAAAGTTATCCTGGTTTTTGATCGTGGAATGGTATCAGATGATAACCTGTTGTATCTGGAAGACAGTAAGTGGAAGGGCTCAACACATCGCTTACACTTTTTCAAGTGCTCAATAGGCTCAACACATCGTTTACAATTGTAGTGATTCAGCGTAGAAAATCCATAGTGCATCTGATGATGCGCTATGGCAAAGCCAAACGAAACATATACAGCAGGGGAACAGGAACGTATCGATGCGGTCGATCGATAT
>JGI12150J12686_100209_pt1 | contig 26975 bp, 30 predicted proteins | sample ANMFosRound1_FD_12686 | JGI IMG/M metagenome (IMG submission 12686)
TCATCAAGCACCGCCTGCACCGACTGGAAGACCGCCTGCTTTGCGCCAGGAGTCACAAGGATCTGATCGGGCGCGGCATCGAGGTTGTTCTCGGTGCGAAGTTTCTCCGCGATCGCATTCTTAAGTTCAGGGATTCCGGCAGCAGGCGTGTAATGAGTCTCGCCGCGGCGGATCGACTGGAAAGCCGATTCAGAGATGTATTCGGGCGTGTCGAAGTCTGGCTCGCCGAGACTCATGGTTATCACGTCATTCCCCCTTCCCGCAAGTTCGGATGCGAGTTTTGCTATCGCAAGCGTTGCGGATTCCTCTATAAGATCTAACCGTGCGGATGTCATATTCTGGACTCTGATTCGCTTATTGCCTCATAAAACTATGTTTGAATGATGTCAGAAGGGCAAAAACAGTTCCGGATACCAGAATAACCATCACCCCCGCCGGCAAACCGTGAATGGGGCAGCAAAAGGGATTGAAACATCCGACCTTATGCGAAAGACTCCAACTATTTAAATGATAGCAGCATCATTGTGATTGAAGGATGGCAGAGATGATCGGGCAGATAGCAGACGAACTCAAAGAGCACGCCCCTTTCACGTTTTTTGGGGCACTCACAGGTATCGCTATCATGCTTGCGATCGTCTACGGCGGCTTCCTCCAACAGGTCGCCTCGATCTCGGAGAACCTCTTTTATGTCTTGCATCCGGCGCATGTTCTATTGAGTGCATCTGTAACCACGGCTTTATACGTACGATACGGGAAGGGGAAGCTGTGGCTCGCACTCTTGATCGGCTATACCGGTTCAATCGGCATAGCAACGCTGAGCGACTCGATCATCCCCTACATCGGCGAAGTCCTGCTCGATCTGCCGAATAGGGGACCCCACATCGGCGTCATCGAGAAACCGCTGCTGACAAACCTTGCAGCTCTGCTCGGCATCGCGATCGGTTACAGGTACCGGGAGGGTGCGACCGAGTTTCCGCACGCTGGACATGTCCTGATAAGTACATGGGCATCGCTGTTCCACATCATCATGGCGCTTGGCGCGACCGTGGACTGGATCCGGATTATCGGCATCCTGCTATTTTTATTCCTCGCGGTCTGGATCCCGTGCTGTACGAGCGATATAGTGTATCCTTTACTATTCGCAGAAAAAACCGAGTCATAATACAGACGGTATCCCAAAGTCTGCGAAAACAAAAGATATAATAGTGGAGGCGATAACCATGAGAAAAGCAATCGGAAACATAGATATACCACAACGACAAAGTGTAATGATCATGATATCAAAACAACCAAGAAAGCAGAGAAAAGCGCAGTATCAAGCGCCTCTGCATAAAAGACAGAAGTTTATGGGTGCACACTTAAGCGAATCGCTGCGGGATAAGTATGGGCGGAGAACGTTTGGCGTCCGGTCCGGAGACACCGTAAAAATCATGCGCGGCGAGTATGCTGGCACAGAAGGCAAAGTCGAGCGGGTCAATCTGAAGAAGGGTACACTCGCGATCGATGGCGCAACGTTATTCAGGGCGGATGGGGAAGAGGTTCCAAGACCAATATATCCGTCGAATGTGATGATAACCAAACTGGATCTTGATGATGAAATTAGAGAACAGACACTTGGCAAGGTGATTGAGTGAGCAGACATCAGAAAAGACTTTCAATGCCGAAAACCTGGAATATACAGAAGAAGACTCATAAGTGGGCTGTTAAAGCTTCACCGGGTCCACATTCCGGGTTAAAAAGCATCCCTTTGTTATTGGTCCTACGGGACGTAATGAAACTTGCAAATTCGAGTAGAGAGGCGAAGAAAATCCTGCATGACGGGAATATACTGGTAGACGGCGTCGTCAGACGGGATTACAAGTTCCCGGTAGGAGTTTTCGATGTTATAACCATACCGAAGATCGATCTGTCGTACAGGGTGTTTCTGGATGAGAAACAGCGACTCAGTCTGAGAAAAATCAGCGACCCGGAGGTTAAATTGTGCAAGATCACCGATAAAACGATTGTCAAGGGCGGAAATACCCAGTTGAACCTTCACGATGGTTCGAATATCATTTCTGACGAGTATTCTTATCACTCCTCCGATTCAGTCATTCTCTCACTTCCTGAGCGGAAAGTTGTAAAGCACATCACCTACAAACCGGGCAGCCTTGCTCTTGTCATCGGTGGCGCTCATTCAGGAGAGCTCGCTACAATCGAGGATGTAAGAAAGACGCGGAGTACAATGCCAAACATGACCTCCCTGCATAGCAGTTATGATTTCGAGACGATCGAGGATTATGTATTTGTGATCGGCAAAGGCACGCCTGAGATCGAGACGCCGGGAGGTGATGTAGTTGACTGAACCGATGCGCGCAATCGAGGTCGATAAGGTGACCGTGCATATCGGAGTAGGCGAGAGCGGAGAGCGTCTAGTCAATGCCGAGAACATCCTTGAAACGATCACAGAACAGAAGTGTGTGAGAACGATCTCAAAATCCCGCATCCCCGCATTCGGGATCAAGATGGATGAGCCGATCGGTTGCAAGGTCACACTCAGGAGGGATACGGCATACAAGTTCCTAGATACGGCGCTTGCTATAATCGAGCGTAAACTGTATGCATCCCAGTTCGATGAGACCGGCAACGTGTCCTTCGGGATCGAAGAACACACCGATTTCCCGGACATGGCTTACGATCCGAATATCGGAATTTTTGGGATGGATGTCTCCTTAAGTTTGAAGCGACCCGGATACAGGGTCAGCAGGCGCCGCATCCAGCAGAACAAGACATCGCACAAACACCGGCTAGTCGCTGAGGATGTGCTGTCATGGATGCAGGATCGCTACCAGATAGAGGTGATGGAATGAGCGAGGATATTCAGATCGGAAAGGGCGCAAACGTCTGCAAACGATGCGGCAGGAAACAGGGGCTGGTTCGAAGATACCGCATATACCTCTGCCGCCAGTGTTTCAGGGAAATTGCGAAAGACATGGGTTTTGAAAAATATACGTGAGGTAATTATAATGGTACTACTTGACCCACTTGCTGATGCGCTCTCAGCCATCAGGAATGCAGAAAAAACAGGAAAGCAGGAGTGCATCATACGCCCCGCTTCAAAACTCATCGGTAACGTGCTCTCTGTGATGCAGAGTCAGGGATATATCCGCGAATATGAGTTTATCGAGGATGGAAAGGCAGGCGTCTTCGAGGTGCGTCTGCACGGAAGGATCAACGACTGCAAGGTCGTAAAGCCGAGATTCTCTACCAAACTTGCCGATCTTGAGAAATGGGAGAAACGGTTCCTGCCTGCAAGAAACTTCGGCGCTCTGGTATTGACAACGCCTCATGGCGTGGTATCACACTACGAGGCACGAGAGAAGAAAATTGGAGGACAACTCCTCGCTTACGTGTATTAGCGTATCAGGTGGAAAATGGCAAAAGAGATCAAAAAAACGGTTGCGATACCGGATGATGTGACTGTTTCGATCGATGGAAGAATGGTTACGGTGTCAGGTCCGAAGGGCGAGGTGTCCCGTGAACTGTGGTATCCACACATCACGATCCAGCAGATCGAGGATGTGATAAGTGTGGATGTCGATGCTGCGATGATACGGAAGAAGCAGAAAGCAATGGTCGGCACGCTTACATCCCACATCAAGAATATGATCGATGGGGTCGCGCACGGATACAGATACCAGATGAAGATGGTGTATTCCCATTTTCCGGTTCAATTGCGCATCGATGGTGGCAAATTCATAATAGGCAACTTTCTTGGCGAGAAGAAAGATCGGGTGGCACAGATACTGGATGGGGCTGAGGTGAAGATAAGCGGCGATGAGGTGACTGTCACCGGTATCAATAAGGAATCGGTCGGGCAGACAGCGGCGAACATCGAGCAGGCAACGAAGATCAAGGCACGCGATCCAAGGGTATTCCAGGATGGAATATACGTGATCGGGAAAGAGATGATGTCGTAGGTGATGATTTATGGATTCGGCAACCAAACGATTATTAAATACCAGAAAACAGCAGAAGAGCAAGAAACCCACATTCAAGCGTACCGACTCTCATAAGAAGAAGAAACTGGATGATAACTGGCGGCGCCCGAGAGGGCTGCAGAGCAAGCTTAGAAAGAGGATCGCAGCAAAAGGTGCGGTCGTACAGGTTGGATATGGCAGCCCGAAGGCAGTCCGGGGACTACACCCGTCTGGCTTTGAGGAGGTGCTGGTGCGAAATACGGACGATCTACAGCCGATCGACCCATCGTATCAGGCTGCACGGATTGCACGCACTGTTGGTGTTAGAAAACGGCAGATGATCGAAGAGATCGCAAAGAGCCGCGAGATAAAAATCTTAAACCCACTTCCTGAGGAGATAGTAGAGGCAGAGGAAGTAGAAAGGGCAGAAGATGCAGAAACAGAAGAGGAGGCGGCGTAAATGGCTGATCGTTACGATTTATCGAATCAACGGCGTATTGCTGCAAATGTGCTTAAAATAGGAGTTAACAGAATCTGGCTCGATCCTGAGGAGAAGGAGAGCATCGCTGATGCAACCACGCGGAATGATGTCCGGGATCTGCTCGAGTCGGGCGCGATCCAGGCGAAACCGAAGAAAGGTGTCAGCCGCGCACGCGCGCGACAGAGGGATGAGAAACGGAAATACGGACATGGAACCGGACACGGCTCACGGAAAGGGCGAAAGGGTGCGAGAACTCCCAGAAAGAGGGAATGGATCACCAAGATCCGTGCGCTACGCAGCCGTCTCAAGGAACTGCGTGCTGATGGTACGCTTCCCCCGAATGTTTACTGCAAGGTGTACCGGAAGGCGAAAGGCGGCGAGTACAAGAGCGTGGCGCACATGAACGCACATCTTATGGCGCAGGGACATCTCAAATGAATGTAGAGGTCGTTGAACTGGATGACCGCAAAGCAAAGTTCGTGCTTTCCGGTGTGACTCATGCGTTTGCAAACAGTTTGAGACGCGGCATGCTCGCAGAGATCCCGACGCTTGCAATCGATTATGTGAACATCTATGACAACACGTCGGTGCTCTTCGATGAACAACTTGCACTCCGTCTTGGATTGATTCCGCTTACAACCGACCTTGATTCGTATGTGCTCCCAGCTGACTGCGGATGCCGCGGAGAGGGATGTCCTCAGTGCCAGGTTTCGCTTACGCTGTCTGTAGAGGGTCCGAAGATGGCATATTCCACAGAACTGGTCTCTGCCGACCCATCGGTCATGTCGGCAGATGCGGTGCCGATCGTCAAACTGGCAGAAGGGCAGAGGATCTCGCTCGAAGCGATTGCACGGCTCGGCACAGGGCACGACCATGCGAAATGGCAGGCAGGAATTGCGTGCGGATACAAGAACATCCCGCGCATTACCGTATCAGAGGAGTGCGATGCCTGCGGGATGTGTGTGGATGCATGTCCGCGCGGCGTGCTCATGATCGCGGATGAGGTCGTGAAAGTGGTCGATGAACGCGCATGTTCGCTCTGCAGATTATGCGAGGGCGTCTGTGAACTCGACTGGATCAAGGTTGAGTCATACCCGGACTCTGTCATATTTACAGCTGAGAGCGACGGTTCGATACCGGTCACCGAACTGATTATAAGGTCTGCTGATAACATCAAAGAGAGGGCAACGGCACTGGACGAATACCTCGGCATCATCGATGCCTGATCCATAATGTGCGGGGGTTGCCCAGCCAGGTCAAAGGCGCTAGGTTGAGGGCCTAGTCTCGTAGGAGTCCGTGGGTTCGAATCCCACCCCCCGCATCACATACCAACTACCAACTATTTTCGAGAGCATGGTGCGCACATACTCGATATACGGCACGCGGAAACGCAAAAACGCCGTCTATCCACTCCTCGCGCACAGGTTCTGTGCACCGGTTATATTGATCATACTGCCTGTCCGTTATTTCGTTGTCGCCTTTCGTGATATATCCGGCGTGCGGCGCAATCGGGCCGCTATCCCACATCGGCTCGCATGTACTTCCGGTATATGATCACGTTACCATAGTCGCCGAACGTTTCGTGGCATGTTGTCCATGCAGTCAATCCACCTGTTAACCTATTAGCCGGATATGGGTGCCAGTTTCGGTCCTATGCGGATCTGCCAGTGAGTGTCTCGATCACCTTTGAGAACGCAAGGCGCACATATCCTGCATAAGGTATGCGGAAACGCGCAACACCAATCACCCATTCCTCGCGTATGGGCACGGTGCAGAGGGTATGTTGATCATACTGCCTGTTCGTTACTTCGTTGTCGCCTTTCGTGATATATCCGGCGTGCGGCGCAATCGGACCGCCTTTCCACATCGGCTCGCCTGCCTCAACATGGTACATTGCGCGGTGGATGATCGGAGTTACATCGGTGCGCCCGTACTTCTGGTACAGGATCACGTTACCATAGTCGCCAAATGTTCTGTAGTCTCTGATCGCACCTTCCTCGTATGTGGTAACCTTGGTGCGGGACATGTCCTGGATAAAGACGATATCCCCTTTCTTCATGTGCGGTTCCATGCTTCCTGACTCGATCGCCCGCATCGGCGCCCACGTCCCGAATATGAGCTGAGATAGGATCGCAAATACGAGGAGTATCTTTGCAACCGATATGAGGTCGCGCAAGACTCCTGCCAACGTGCTATCGCTCTGGTAAAATTCTTTTATTTGATCGAAACGTTCAGACATTAATATAATAGCAGTCCAGCATGATACATAAAACTTGTTCAATACCGATGCGCTATGTTAAAATATCGTGGGCACGAATGTAACGACATAGAGCACAAGGAGGCATTCGTCGGCTATGAAGCGCATAACATATCTGGTCCTGATCATCGGCATGATTGTATGTGCGATCGCTCTTAACGGCTGTATCCACCATGATGACGCGTCTCAGGCGTCTCCGCCCGTTGGTAGTACATATCTCAACTCGACAAATATCGAATGCGTGGACTGTCATGCAGTGCAGTATTTTGCCATAGAGGATGGGAGCGGCAGGCATGCGCCTCTAAACTGCACCTTCTGCCATATCCAGCACGGATACCAGCCAGACTGCCTGACATGCCATCCTGATACGCATGGCACAGGCATTCAGGGGTGTGGGATATGCCATCCGGACCCACACGCTCCGGAGTTACGGATCAATGATTCGCGTATCAACGACAGTATATGCCAGCCATGCCATCTCCCGCAGTACGATGCAATCGATACGGGCACAGGCAGGCACTCGAAGTTAAAGTGCGATCTATGCCATGTCCAGCATGGCTACCTACCTGCATGTGAAGACTGCCACGGACTGTTTCATGGCAGCGATGTAACAGACTGCGACGACTGCCATGATCCGCATGTGCCAGAATCGATCGAGTTTGATTATAACAACGACAGCGAATGCGCACGATGCCACCACTCAGTAATCGAAGAGACGTTTGCGAGAGAACATACAGTACATGCCGACTTGTCGTGTTATATGTGTCATCCGCTACATGCAGAGACGATGATGTGCATCGACTGCCATCCAGGGCACAGTACCTGGATGAGTATGCGCGACTGCCGCAACTGCCACCGGATCGGGCATGTGCCAACCGACATCCTGTACTCCCCAGACGCCGCGGAAACTAAGTCCGGATTATGTGTGGACTGCCATGCAAAGCCGTTTAACCTGATGTATGGGGGCGAAAGTGGGCACCGGTACATCGAATGCGTGGAGTGTCATCCCGTGCATGGCGCATTCGTCGCGTGTGATGCGTGCCATACACAGGATCCGTCTCACGGGACTGAGTGCGTAGCATGTCACGATTCTGCGCACGATACGATCTCATAACGATCACGGTTTCAAGAACCTGAGGCGATTGGGGAATAGCCACCACGATTATATCTACACGCTCAATACCGCGCGGTTAAAATTATGGGCTAAAAACACAGTGCTTAACATCGCGCTTTACCCCCTCTTTTGCGATTGGGCAGGTCACTTTTCGACTTCCCGCGCATCCATAACCTCGACCACATCCAGTTCTGTGACCACGACATCTGCTCCGACCACTCCCGCTAAACTCGGCACAGTCCTGCCCGAGTCCCCAAAGATCAGTTCCTTCACATATAGTCCTGCTTCGCACTCGATCCTGACAACAGCAAAGTCCCCTGCGAACGATTCGAGCAGGGCAGAGCGCACCGTTCGCTTCCGCACCAGATCAGCTCTCCGGTGGATGACCCTGGTCGGAGTCCGCTGCCGGATCGTGCCGGTTATCTCGCCCAGTCCTAAGATCAGTGTGTCACGATCGACGCCCGCGCACGAGATCGTTGCAAGATACACCTTGTCGTGCCGCGCGCCTTTGAGATTCCTGACCGTCTGGTGATCGACAAAACGTAGACCAGAGACGGCGACTTTTCCTTCGCAGTAAACGTTAATCTCCTGCTCGAGCCGCTCGAGATCGGTCGTCCGTTTTCCGGGTTCGTTTACCTCGAGAACGAAAGGTCTTCCGTCCCCGAGCATGAGCGCATCAATGTCCTCTCTGCCTGCGCCGTGAAACGTGGTGTCAGCGGCATCCATCGCCTCTACGACCTTGGCCGAGATCAGTTCATCCACAGACTCCTGATACATCTTGCCTGTAAAACCGCACCGTTCGCATCCCGCGCCCCTGCACTCCCTGCAGTGCCATCTGGTCTGCGGGATGCCGCGCACCAGTTTCTGGTATCTCCCACAGATGTATTCCGACCTGACCTGTAGCTCTACTGTGCCCTCGGAAATCTCAAGCAGGCAGACGATGTCAGGATCTGTGAAATTAACTTCCTTTCCTGTAGCACTTGCTATTAGTTTGCCGACCTCGCGGTTGATCTCTGATTTAAGCGGCTCAGCATGATCGGTTCCAACCTCCTCCCACAGAAGCTCCTCATTCTCAGACAGTAGCCCGCTAAGCCGGGTACCGACGAGAAACGTCTCGTACTCGCGCCCACCTATGGCATCTATCGCTCTCGATGCCCATAGACCGAGTTCCTCGAAGATGCCGTTACAGACCCAGCACCGCTCTGGAATCTGAAGGTCGGGGCGCGTCGGTTCGTCACCCGTTCCCGCCATGTCCGCGGTCATCGCAAGCACCAGCCGGATCGCAGCCCCCCGCTCTCTGTTTGTAAGGCCGGTTGACAGTTTCGCAAACTGCCTTCCAAGACAGTGATCGCAGATCAGCCCCTCTTCGAGGATGGCGCGTGCGATACCCGGAATCGTTTTGTCGTCACCACTCATCAGGTATCTCGATCTCGCCGCTACCTATCGCCTGCTGCGCAGCCCTTGGATCCAGCCCTTCTACGGTCACGCCCATCGGCACACAGGCGCCGATAATCTCCTTTGCCGCATTCGCAGGCGTGTACGAAAGAACTCTGTCCTTTTTCATGCGTGCGACCCGCATTACCTGCTCAACGGTCAGATCTCCAACAATCTCATTCTCTGAAGACCCCTTCTCAATCCCGATTTCTTTTAGGATCAGTGCTGAAGTTGGGGGTATCCCGACCTCGAGTGTCACGTTCTTGTCGGCGTCAACGATCACTTTGACAGGCACCTGCATGCCATCGAATTCCTTTGTCGCCTCATTGATGTCATCTACGACCTGCTTGATGTTGATGCCGAGCGGTCCGAGCGATGGGCCGAGTGGCGGTCCTGCAGTCGCTTTCCCGCCGGAAACCAGTGCTTCTACGATATCTACCATTTTATGATCACCTTATGTTTTACATGCAATTCGAGCGATTGGGTGATAATAGTTTCGGAGGTTTCGGCGAGACTTTCTAATCGAATTCGCCCCGATCAGCCCAATGCCCCTGTGATGTACTCAACCCTCTGCGGCGCCTCCACGACCGGGACACGCCCGTACAGCCCAATATTCCCATCAAGGAGGATCAGACCTCCTGTGATCGGCTTAACTCCTTTCAGAATCGAGAATGCCTCTTTGATCGATGCAATATCGATTGCCGCATTCCCGACAGCAGTGGCTGCCGCATCTGCAAGCGAGACGTCGCCCGAGAGGATCGTTGCAGCATCCGCATTCCCGAAACTGATCGAATGCCCGATCCTCCCGGATGATGTGCATATTCCGAGAATGGACTCACGCGGCTCTATCTCAAGCCCGATGCTAACATCGTCCGTTATTCCTGCGTATATCCCGACGATGACGGTCTCATCGTTGACGAGAGCGATATCGCCGCCGTTATCCACGATCGCATAAGTAGCACCGGCATCCACCATCGCTTCCACTGCGATCGCCGCAATCGTGCCTGCAACCGCGCTCATCGGACCGATGCCAAGCGCACTGCCTGCATCTGCCATCCGCACCGCGATATCAGGAGCACTTTTTGGGCACTGGTATTCGTCGAGAGTGGATGCGAAGAACGGGTCTCTCCGGATGAATCTTTCCAGATCGCGTCTGCATGATTCGATCGCACGCTTTGCGACCGGGATGTACTGTTCCTCTGAACTGATAGTTACGATGGTCTCTTTGAGCTGGAAACGCTCTCTTGGGTGCTTGCTTTGTGGGTTGCGGTCGGTCTTGTGCATGATTGTGGTCTTGTGTTGGGGATTATCTGCTAAGCGGTGGTTAGGTCCGTGAAAGGAAATGGAACCGATACAATATCCCCCCCGGTCAGGGGTGAGCGGCGCGTACTCATCAGATCTGCCGTAACGCGCAAGAAACTCGCGTGTCTTCTCGTCAGCAGCGCAGAGTCCGCATTTCCCGCCTGCTTCGATCGCCATGTTGCTCATAACGGCCCTTGACTCCACACTCATATCGTCTACTGCGTCTCCGAGAAACTCCATCGACATGTATGTCGCGCCATCTGCTGTGATCTGCCCGCAGAGATACAGGAAGACATCCTTCGAATAGATATGTGTACCAAGGTTCCCCTCGACCTCGATCCTGTAACTCGTTGGCACCTTCAGCCACGCCTTCCCGTACGCCATGATCGCTGCCATGTCAGTCGATCCCATGCCTGTCGCAAACGCGCCGAGCGCGCCATGTGTGCACGTGCGGCTATCAGCGCCGATGATTACCTTGTACGGGGCTGCGTGCTGTTCGAGAACGATCTGGTGACACACGCCGTCGCCGTTCTCGCAGAACTTAATCCCGTTCTCCTGCGCAAATTTCCGCATCATGATCTGGACGTTTGAGACCTGCTCACTCGGGGACGGTGACGCATGGTCGCAGACAGCGATCACCTTTTCGGGATCGTGGACGGCTCTTGTCGCAAGTTCATCCGCCATCAACTGGATCGCAAGCGGAAGCGTGCAATCGTTGCGCGAATGCAAATCCACGGGCACGACGACCATATCATTCGGTAGAACGTCTCTTCCGGTCTTTCTGGACAGGATCTTCTCTACCATTGTTTGTTTGGGCACGGTTATCTCCAGCAAAAGTCCTTATATCACCGAAACATAGATAAATGGCTACCCAACAATTGGAGGTAATCATGAGATTAAAAGATATTGTGCTAATCGTGGCAGTCGCGTCACTGATACTATCATCAGGATGCATCTGGCAGGATGAGAAGGTTGTCGACAGCGACGGCGATGGATGGGACGATGAACAGGAACTGGTTGCCGGAACAGATCCGAACAATGCGGATACCGATGGCGATGGTTACTGGGATTCAAAGGATGAAAACCCACTCGATCAGGATATACCAGTTCCACGGGTAACACCGACACCGGTAGAGACGGCTACACCGGCACAGCGACCCACCACATCAGCCACACCGACAATAACTCATGCATTCGAGATCACCGATCCTGTGGATGAGGATAGCGTTCCCCGTTTAATCGATGTCAGAGGCCATGGCGGCGTGCCCGGCGCAAAGGTCAGGATTCATGTCTACACTGAAGATGAAGGAGATAATCTTCGACCCGCTATCGAGTATGTCGACGAGGACGGTAACTGGGAAATAGAGGATATTGGACTATGGGACGTTACAGGGTATACAATAGGGGAAGAGGCTGTGATCTACGCGGTGATGACTGTTTCACGCCCGGGCGACACGATCATACATGCTTCCGAGAACGTCACGGTGTACCGGGAATAGGAGAGTATCAAGAATGATTACAGAGAGTCTACTGGCACCGGGACATCGCGGCTGCGCAGGGTGCGGGGCATCGCTGGCAGCGAAGTTTGTTCTTGAAGGCGCTGGCAGCGACTGCATCGTGTGCGGTCCTACCGGCTGCCTTGAGGTATTCACAACCCCCTACCCTGAATCGGCATGGCGGGTCCCGTACATCCACTCGCTCTTCGAAAACCCTGCCGCAGTCGCGTCAGGGATCGAGACCGCACTTGCTGCCAGCGGCAATACCCACACAAAGGTGCTTGTCATCGCAGGCGATGGTTCCACCTTCGATATCGGCATCCGCAGCATATCAGGCGCGTTCGAGCGTGGGCACAACATGACGTATGTATGCTACGATAACGAGGCGTACATGAACACAGGCATTCAGCGCAGTGCATCGACGCCTTTTGATGCATCGACCACAACGTCACCTGCCGGAACGGTTTCTTACGGCAATCCCTTCCCGAAGAAGGATATGCCCGCGATCCTTGTAGCGCATGGCTCGCCTTATGTGGCGACCGCTTCAATAGCGTACCCAAAAGACGTGATCCGCAAGATAAAAACCGCTACCGAGACCGAAGGTCCGACTTATGTCCAGATCCACGCGTCATGTTGCACTGGCTGGTACTTCGACAGTTCACTGGGCGTCGAGGTCGTACGACTTGCAGTAGAGACCGCGCTGTACCCGATCTTTGAGATCGTGGACGGAGAACTCGGGAAGGTGCATAAGATCAAACAAAAACCTGTCGAGGAGTACCTCCGGATACAGAAGCGGTTTGCGCATCTGTTCAAAGATGAGCGCGGAAGAGATGAGATTGCGAAGATTCAGGAAATTGCTGACGAGAACGTCCGGAAATACGGGCTTGTCAGGTGAAACATAAATATGTGAGATGATATAATTGACTATAGAGAATGGAGATTTTATACGGATAAATTATACCGGGCGGTTGGAAGACGGCATGGTATTCGACACCACCGACGAGGAAGTCGCAAAGGAACAGGACATATACGATGAGAATACCCGATACGATTCTTTCGTGATCATCGTTGGAAAAGGGCATGTCGTGGAAGGTCTGGATGAGGATATTGTCGGGAAGGAAGCTGGCTATCACGGGACGGTTGAGATTCCGCCGGAGTTGGGCTACGGCGAACACAAAACGGAACTGGTAAAGACATATCCCACATCCAAATTTACAGAGCCGCCTGTGAAAGGGATGCGGGCTGTCGTCGATGGGCAACAGGGCATGGTTGTCATGACGATCGGACGCAGGGTGCGCATCGATTTCAACAGCCCCATGGCTGGCAAAACCCTGATCTTCGATTATGTGGTCGAAGAGCAGATCGATGACGACCTCGACAAGATCAAATCCCTGTTACAATCCTACTTCCGGATGGATTTCGATGTGGAGCTTGTCGATGACGTTGCTATGATCGAACCGCCAGGTGATCTCAGGCTAAATCAGAACTGGCTGCTCGTGAAGTCGAGGATCGCAAGCGAACTCATCGGATCGATGGAACTTGATAGCGTGAAATTCGTTGAGACGTATCAGAATTCTGAATAGGGGCCATGAAAGCTTGTATCTTATGCGGTGGACTGGGCACGAGACTCCGTCCACTGACCCTTGAGCGACCAAAGCCGCTGATACCGCTTCTAAACAAACCCTCGATCGTGCATCTGATCGAGCACCTGAAGACCGAGGGGTTCACAGATGCCGTGCTGACACTCGGTTATCTCGGTGAGATGATCGAAGAAGAGACGCGTAAGATCGAGGGCATCGATATCGATTGCGTGTACGAACAAACCGCGCTCGGGACGGCAGGAGGGGTCAAGAACGCCAGATCGCACCTCGAAGATGGCACGTTCATGGTCGTTGGCGGCGATCACGTCCTTGATCTGCAGCTTCGTGAGCTATGCCGATTCCACGAGACAAACGATGCCATAGTCACAATCGGGCTGGTATGCATCGACAATCCTTTCGAGTACGGGGTATGCGACATGGATGCGGATGGCGTGATCCACAGGTTCCTTGAAAAGCCGGACGCCGGTGAGGCATTCAGCAATCTCGTAAATACCGGGATCTATGTCTGCGATCCCGAGATTCTGGACTGGATCCCGGGTGGCGAGATGTACGATTTTGCAAAGAACGTCTTTCCTTCCCTGCTCGACGCTGGAAAGGAGATTGATGGCTTTCTCGTGCAGGGCAGGTGGACTGACATCGGCAATCACGAGATGTACCGGAACGCATGTAAATGGAAACTCGATCAGATATCTGGCAGCGCAAGAATCCCCACACCACGGATCCGGGATCCTGTGATGATTGGGGCTGGTTCTGATATCGCGGAATCGTCCATGATCGTTGGTCCGGTTGTGATCGGCGAGAATACAACGATTGGGGCTCGGGTGCTGATCGGTCCGTACACAACGATCGGATCGAACTGCACGATTGAGGATGATGCGCACATCCTGACCTCGCACATCTATGACAACGTCCGGATCGGCAGGGAATCGCTTATCTTCAGTTCCATCATCGACAATGATTGTCACGTGCACGAGAATTGTTCGCTCGAGACCGGGACTGTGCTCGGTTCGAGGGCGGTTGTTTCTGAGGGCGCAATCCTCTCTGGTGTCAGGATATGGCCCAATAAGGTCGTAAAGCGAGGGGAGCACCTGCGGAGCGATGTGGTTGATTGAGGCACCAGCACCATGATGCCTGTGATGCTTTAAATCAACATAAACTGCGCTTTTTTTATTGGCAGACCAAAAATCGATACTACCCCTCTTCGGTAACACCATAAGCCGAAAACATCCCGCCCCACGAAAAGAGATAAGATACATCCGACCGAATCTGAACCTTAAGTGAAGAACGAAAAAGAGATCATCGAAGCCGCGCTCTTTGCTTCAGGCGGTGCAGTTGATATAACCCGGTTAAGCGACCTGCTCGATAAACCAGAAGACGAGACATCCCTGATCGCAGACGGATTGGTCGAAGAGTACCGGGAACGGGGATCCGGAATCGAGATCATAAAATCGAAAAATGCAGAGTACTTGATGCAGGTTATGCCCGAATACGTCGAATATGTGCGGTCGTTCGCGCCTAAGGAACTTCCTGCGCCTGTGCTCCGCACATTATCGGTGATCGCATACCACCAGCCAGTAACGCAGTCAGATCTCGTGAGGATTCGTGGAAACTCGGCTTATTCGCATGTGCATGACTTGCTCGGGATGGAACTGATCGGGTCGGTTCCAACAGGGCATACAAAACTCCTTACGACGACGCACAGATTTGCAGAGTACTTCGGTCTGGATTCTGCAGACCCGGAAGCTATTCGGAATGCGCTTAAGTCGAGGATGGAGGCACGGATCGGAGTTACCCCGATGTACGGATCGCTTCTGCGGCGGTGCGGGATTCCACATGTTGTAGTCGGTGCATACAACCCATCTGCCGAGGATCTTGTTTTGTTTGGTGATATTCAGGTGCTTGTGATCTCAAAAGGGTATACAGACAAGGTACGCGGGAATTTTTCAGGAGAGATCGTTGAGATCGCATCTGCCACCTTCGATGACCTGCTTGGGTCGGTAAAAGCGATCGGCAGGTATGGCAGGAAGAATGATGTTTCGAAGGTTGTCCTGGAACTGGAAGAATTGAAAGAGAGATATCGTGAAAAATCACGGAAACTGGATGCGGAGCTGGATATCAAGGTAAAGCCAGCATCGGAAATGGCAGCCCGTATCCTAAATGATCTCGGATTTACGATATCACAGACCGGAGTGCTGGTTGCGCCGGATTATCTCGGTACCGGGGACATTACGTTTCCCACACACAGCAATGCGTCTGCTGATGTGATCGAGCGGATAGCTGCCAGATACGATGCGATCCTCGAAGGGCTGCGCGGGTGATCCGTGAAGTTCGTCACTCGATTGTAGCATCTATCGTGACATCGGTCTTCATCGAATTTAAGACGAGAGCGCCTTTTTCGACCTCTGCGACGATCTCTTTCACGGTTTCCTTGTCGCCATCCGTCTTTATTGCAGGCTTCACAACGATCGTCGTGAACATCATCTGCCCCTCCACCTTTTCAAGCGTCCCTTCTGCGCTTGACTCGTAGGAGAGGATGTTGATGCCGGCTTTCTTTGTCTTTGCGATGAACGTGGTCAGGGCGCACGCATTCGCAGATGCGACAAAGAGTTCTTCAGGACTCACAAAGCCTTCCGGACCACGGAATTCCGGTGGCGTGGCAAACCCAAAACTTGCCTTGTCCCCAAAAGATACGGTCGCCTGATATCCGCTGTCCCATTCCAGGGTGTTTGAGAAGATGAATTTCGTTTCCATTGGTACTAAGCCTCCTTGTGATTGTATGATTGTGTAGACCGATTAAAAATCTTTGCTACCTCGGTGTCTAATTAATTTTTTATAGGGGCGGGCGGATAGGGTTATGCATAAGAGAGTTGAGCAGAGTTTCGGACGCGATCCTTGCAGATCGGGCAACAACAGACCGGTAACCGGTTTCGCACTGGTTTACGAACACTTGCATGCTACTTGGGTGCCGGTATACCCGGCTGACAGGAACGCGGAAAACGCGGCTCAAAGACATCTCTTTGGCCAGGTGATCTGGATGAAAATGGAAATATTGTTGATCGGGACTTGCGCTTTAGTTCATGCGCTGATAAGGGCGAATGCAACCGGGTATGTGGACAACGACCGCGGAGCTGGCTATGCGAGAGGACCGATAGAGGTAGTATCATGCTCGACAGCCGGATGCTAGTGCTAATACTCATAGTCGCTCTGGTGTTTGTGACAAACGCTGGTGCGGCGGCGGCGGAGGCTGTGACATTTACCGGAAGTTACGACACCGGGATTGCACGTTACGTTGCTGTGTCAGGTGACTATGCGTACGTAATCGATGATAATAATGGTCTTGTGATCGTGGATGTCAGCGACAAGGAGGCACCAGTGGTTGCAGGAAGTTACGACGCGGTAGAAGATGCATGTTCTGTTGCGATATCAGGTAACTATGCGTACGTAACTGATAAGTACGACGGTCTTGTGGTTCTGGATGTCAGCGACAAGGAGAAACCAGTACGCACAGGGAATTACGACGTCAGGGGATATGCACATGCTGTTGTCGTGTCAGGTGATTATGCGTACGTAGCAGATCGTAGTAATGGTCTTGTGATTGTGGATGTCAGCGACAAGGAGAAACCAGTGTGTGTAGGACGTTATAGAGTCGCAAGAGATACATATGGTGTTGCTGTATCAGAGGACTATGTGTACGTAGCCGATTATAACAACGGGCTTGTGATTGTGAATGTCAGCAACAAGGAACAACCTGTGCTTGCAGGAAGTTATAACCTGGAAGGGTGGTCTGTGGGTGTTGCTGTGTCAGGTGACTATGCGTACGTAGCCAGTGGCTCTGATGGTCTTGCAATCGTGGATGTCAGCGACGTGAAAGCACCGGTGTTTGCAGGAAGTTACGACGCCACACCTCATGTAGAGACTGTCGTTGTGTCGGGCGACTACGCGTACGTGACCGATACGGATGCCGGTCTCGTGATTGTGGATGTCAGCGACGCTGAAGCACCAGAGCTTGCAGGAAGTTATGACACTGAGGGAGACGCTCACGCTGTTGCCGTGTCAGGCGACTATGCGTACGTAGCTGATGGTGGCAAAGGTCTCGTTATCCTGCACGTAGGCGCAGGCGCCACTGCCACACCTACCCGCATCGCTGCGACAGTGTCACCGGAAACGACGCCGACGCAAACGACGCAAACATCTGCGAAAAGTCCGGAAAGTGAAGCACCCGGATTCGGAGGCGTGTTCGCAGTCGCGGGTCTGCTTGCAATTGCATACCTGATGCGGCGGCAGGGATAAGAGTAGAGAATATAACTGACGGGGGATGACCGCATCCCCCAATCATTTTTTCGGGCAAACAGGGAGCCGCAGCCCACAAATCACTGACACAGTCACGAACACATCTCGATTAAGAGTTCTTCTCCGCTCACCGTTCCCCTTGCGATGAGCACGTCGCCTGCGCAGAGCACTGTTCTTGCGCCGGGGCTGTAAATCCACCGATCCCCTCGCTTGACTGCCATGATATGCACACCGGTCTCGGTCTCGAGCTTGAGTTCTCCAAGCGACTTCCTGGCAACCTCGGAACCCGGTGCGATCTGTAACTTGGTGACCACCTCGTCAGACTCGCGCACGGCAAGCGCCATGATCGGATGCGGCTCGATCTCCCGAAGCACCACGTCTGCGATGTCGTAAGCCGCGTCAGAGATCGCTTCTGAGGCATTGGCGAGATGCAGGAGTCCCCTGAGTTTATCCACGTCCTCGATATTTTTTGCCGATTCGAGCACCCAGTGCTGGAGTTCGTACCTCATGCCGTCCATCTTATCCTCGATGTAGCGCACCTCCTCTGCGATCTCTTTATTATAGAAAAGCATTGCAGAATATGCAAGCCCGACCGCAAGTTCGGACATGTTCTTCATCTCCACAATCAGGTCGACCGCGCGGTCGAGATCGCCAAGTACGCGTTCCGGCTCGACTCTGGTTCGCGCGTAACGCTTGCGGGTTGCGCACTCCATAAAAAGCGGCACGCCTTCATCATGCCCGCGTGCAAAGACGACATCGCCAGCCTTCACAAGCGTACTGTGATCAGGATCATATATCCAGTTTCTTTCTCGCCTGATCGCAATAAGCCACATACCGGTCTCGGTGTCGAGTTCGATCTCCTCGAGCGTCCGTCCTGCCATCGGCGACTCCGGACTGACCGTTGCGCTTGCAATCGTCTCCTCTGCGCCACGCAGATCCGGTTTCAGTTCAACAGGTATCCCGAGATCGAGGAGCGTGATCTTTGCGATATCGCCTGCTGCATTCGAGATGTTCTCGGCTGCCGCGCCAGCCTGTAGCACGCCTGCAAGGGCTTCTGCCTCCTCGATCCTCCGGGCGCTTAACATCGCTGAAATCATCATGTAATATCCAAGGGTATCCATCTTCTCTTCGAGGCGGATAACCTCCATCGCGATCTCCTTGTCGTCATAGATCACGGCAGAGTATGCAAGATCCATCATCAATTCGGATGTGTCCTTCATGTCGATCAACAGATCTTTCATGCTTCTTGTGCAGTGTTTGAGTTCTTGTGTCATGTTTCTTAGAATATCCTTCAGGTAGCAACTATGCCGACGGCTAATGGTTTAGTTGTTGCGGGCATGTTGCAAACCCGCCACTCATCATTTCCATAATCAGATGCAGTCCCGTATATCGCAGCCCCGTGCGGTATATCCGTATCTTCTCCGGTTGCGTCGTCCATTGCTATTTCAGATTCCAGTACTGTACGGATACCTAATCTACTCATGCGGTATTAAATCCACCGAAGCCGATGATGGCGCACAATCGTGACGCACAATCATGACGAAGGCGAGTCAGGACGGGGTTGCCGCAATCTCGCAAACGGTGAATCCTTCGCCGCAGGTGGGGGCGGGCCGGGTTGCGCACCATAACTACCTTATATCGTTGCCGCCCAATACCAAAGACAAAAGGGTAAAAGGGCGAATCATGGATCCGATCCACATCTTTACGGTCTTTGCGATAGTCCTTGCGGTGGGCATCATCGCACAGATGGTCGGCAGACTCACACGGATGCCGAGCATCGTCTTCTTGCTTGCGGCAGGGATACTGCTCGGACCGGAATGTGCTGGATTGATCGATCCGTGGATCTACGGCGATGGTCTGAACTTGATCATCACATTTGCGGTGGTGATCATCGTATTCGACGGCGGCATCAACGTCGATCTCAGGCACCTCCGCAGGGTATCGGGAAGCGTCCTTGCGCTGATCAGCATCGGCGTACTGATCACCATGATCGGCGGCGCTGTCGCAGCTCATGAACTGACAGGGCTTGACTGGCATTTCGCACTCCTCTTCGGCGCGCTGGCGGCGGCGACGGGTCCAACCGTCATTGTGCCGTTGATGAAGGCGATACGGGTGAATAACAGGGTGCGAAGCATTCTGGAGGTCGAGGGCATATTTAATGATGCAGTCAGTATAATTCTTGCTGCCCTTATTTTTGAATGGATCGTGACACCGTACCTGCACCCGGGATACGGGATTGCCATGTTCCTCATGAGGATTGCGACTGGCGGGGCAGTCGGGCTGGCTGGCGGGCTATTGTGCGTATTTGCACTGCCCCGGATCCATGCCATCACCAATGAACTGTTAAACATCACCACAGTCTCCTTTGTCCTGATCACATACACGGTTGCAGAACTGATCTTAAGCGAGACCGGAATCTTTGCGGTGGCGGTTGCCGCAATATGCGTGGGCGCGTCAGATATACCGCACAAAAAGGAGATACAGGAGTTCAAAAACGATTTATCTATCATTCTGCTATCAATAATCTTTGTTCTTCTTGCTGCAATGTTAAATTTTGACAGCATCCGGTCCATCGGGATAAATGGCGTATTCGTTGCTGCCGCCCTGATCTTCATCGTGAGGCCGGTTGTGGTCTTTGCATCGACATTGCATTCGAAGCTGCGGTGGAAGGAGAGGTTGTTCATATCCGCGATAGGACCTCGTGGAGTTGTGCCTGCAGCGATGGCGACATACTTCGCAATCGAACTTGCTGATGCAGAAGCGGGCAGTACCATCATGGGTCTTGTATTTATATGCATCATCATCACAGTAACATTGACTGGCGTATCTGCAAGGCCGGTTGCAAGAGCACTTGGGGTGATACCAATGGAGATACTAATTGTCGGAGGCGGCGGTGTCGGATGCACGCTCGCACACCGCCTGATCCAGAGAGGCGAGAACGTGGTCGTTGTCGATATAGATCCTGAAAACTGCCGGCGCGTGGAGGAACTCGGGGTGCCTGCGGTAGAGGGGGATGCCGGGGACGTGGCAGTCCTCACAAAGGCAGGCATCAAAAACGCCAGATATCTTGTCGCGACCACCGATCAGGACGGCGTGAACCTGCTTGTCTGTCAGATCGCAAAGAACAAGTTCGGGGTAGGGGATGACAAACTCGTCGCGCGGGTCAATGACCCAAAGAACCTGTCTACATTCCGCGATCTCGGCATCAGGTCGATGAGCCCGATCACGTCGGCAGCCTCGATCCTGGATAATCTGATCACACACCCGAGTCTCTTCTCGATGTACGAACTCGGCGAACGTGGTGATATCATCGAGATTCCGGTAGCCAATCAGGAGATGATCGGAATGCCGGTAAGGGATCTCCAGCTTCCGACTGACGTCCTGATCGTGCTGGTTCGGAGGGGCGATGCAACGCTGATCCCGCACGGCGATCTGGTCATCGAAAGCGGCGATCGGGTCACGTTCATGGGCGCGAGGGATGCTGTTAGAAAGGCGGTCGATATGTTCTGGTAGGGTTGTAGTAGAGATGTAACGCGCCCGGGTCACGTCAGGTCATCTCAATGACCCTTTTTCCTTTCCTCATCGGGACGATCTCGCGTCGCTCACCTTCAAACGTCCTTGCAAGTTCGCGCCCATTCTGCAGGTGGTCGAGAAGCAGTGCCAGCGCAGCCACCTCCGAATGGGGCTGGCTTCCTGCTGCAACATTCAGATCCGCGAGATCGTAGATGGCCGGAGGTACTTTTTCAGCGCCGACGATGATCATGAGATCGCGGTTTTGCATCTCAGAGGTCACATCAGGCAGATTCAAGCCGTACATCGTGAGGTGCACAACCATGCCGCCCTGCTCCTTCCACTGCTTGATCGCCTCCCTCCAGTTGACATCTGTCTCGACAAAGAAGTCCCCGCCCCATGCCCGGGTCACGTCATCGATGCTTTCTTTGATTTTGGGGTCATCTGCCGCAAGGAGCATCCCGGAAGCGCCAAGCGCACGCGCTGTCAAGCCCACATGTGTGGTTATGCGTTTGTCCCGCACCGGGCGGTGTCCGATCCGCAGTACAACAAGTTTCATGATTAAGTTATCTTCCTGTAGATGGGAAAGGGTTTTGATGCGAAAATGTGAGATCACGCCGGGGTTGGGATTCGAACCCAAGTGTTCCAAGGGAACAACAGGTCTCGAGCCTGCCGCGTTAGTCCGCTCTGCCACCCCGGCAACATGCAACGTCTCGGTGCAGGGTGTTACATTACGCTGACGACCATATTTAATGTATATGGTTCAGGTGGGTGGGATGTGGTCATTCGGGTACAAAAATCTCAAGAACAGGGGATTCGTTTTCCATTCTCACTCCACCACCCTCACCGTGATCAGGTTGGTGGTTCCGGCAACGAAGATCGGCACTCCGGTCGTGAGCACCACCCGGTCCCCCGCCTTCAAAAAGCCAGCGTCCATCGCGGATCGCACCGATGCATCCATCGCCTCATCAGTCGTCCCCACCGCAGGGATTTTAAGCGTGGTAACGCCCCATATAAGCGCAAGTCTGCGGAATGTCGCCTCGTCCGGTGTTATCGCGATGATCGGAGTTTCCGGTCGGTACATCGAGACGACGGTTGCCGTGCTTCCCGAGTATGTGGTGGTGATGATCGCTGCGGCATTCAGATCGCGTGCAAGCTGGCAGACGGCGCGCCCGATGCTGCGCTTTATCGAGAGCCCGGTCGCATCGGCGTCTGCTTCCATGCGCACCCGCCAGCCAGCAGACTCGGTCGTTCTTGCGATCCGGTCCATCATAACAAGGCTCTCGATCGGATAGTCCCCGATCGTGGTCTCTCCTGATAGCATGATCGCATCAGTCCCGTCCAGTATGGCGTTTGCGACGTCTGTCGCCTCGGCGCGGGTCGGGATCGCATCATGGATCATCGATTCGAGCATCTGGGTGGCTGTGATGACTGGCTTGCCAGATGCATTGGACTCCGCGATAAGCCTCTTCTGCGTAATCGGGACATCTTCGATCGGAATCTCGACTCCGAGATCTCCTCTCGCAACCATAATCCCATCCGCCACCTTTAGTATCTCTGAAAAATTGTCAAGCCCCATTTTCGTCTCGATTTTGGCGATGACCGGGATATCTGCCCCCTGGTCATGGATCATCTGCTTGACGCCGGAGATATCAGATGCTCTTCTCACGAACGAAACCGCGATGTAATCGACATCGTGCTCTATTCCGAATGAGAGATCCCGTTTATCTTTTTCAGTGACGCTCGGTACCGAAAAATGTGCATCCGGGACGCTTACCCCCCTCTTATCGGTTAGAACGCCCCCGACAACGACCTTCGCCTCGACACACTCTCCATCGGTTTCCACGACCACCATCCTGATCCTGCCGTCATCGATCATGATCGTCTGACCCTCTGACACCTCTTTAGCAAAGAGCGAATACCTCACACCGATATGACACTCATCCCCGATTATATCGCTGGAATGGATGGTCAGATCATCTCCAGCGCGTATGATGACGCTTCCGCCCTGCACCCGGGAGGTCCTGATCTTAGGACCCTGGATATCCAGCATGATGGCGACGGCACGGTTCTGCTCCTGCGAAATAGCCCGTACCATGCGTATCTGTCTCGCGTGCCACTCATGCGTGCCATGTGACATGTTGAGCCGGCAGACGTCCATGCCGCGTCCGATCAGCTGGCGCAGGGATTCCTCGGATTCAGTGGCTGGTCCGGTGGTGCAGACGATCTTTGTTCTTCTAAGTGTCATGGTTCTGTGCAAGTGTAAGTCCGGGTTCCAGTCGGTCAGGAATTGCATATCGCCCCCAACCCAAGTCCGGTTTACTCTTCTGGGGGGCGGCATATAAGGGTTTTGAGACCGCGGGTTTTGCATAATCCGGGAAATGTCTAAAAATCCGGGTGTTTTCCGCCGATTCACTCGATTCGCGGCATTCGTGACTATGGGCGCAAGCGAAGCAGCGCCATGGGCATAAAACCCAACCATATATGATCCTCGGGGCCATTTAATACCCCGGGCAACTTGACACCCCGCGGCACCAAATACTTTATTTACATATAGCCGCCCAAAGGAACCATAATGACTGACATCGAAGAAACGCCAGAAGAAACGGCAGAGATAAAACATCTTGTACGCATCGCAAATGCTGACCTGGATGGACACCAGTCGGTTCAGTACGCGCTCACAGGATTAAAGGGCGTTGGTAGGCGGACATCAAGGATTCTCGCAGACGGTGCCGGGATAGATCCGACATCGATTATCGGGTCACTGGATGATTCTGAAATCGAAAAACTCAAGCAGGCAATCGCGGATTTTGAAAGCGCGGTTCCGACATGGATGCTGAATCGAAGGCGGGACTTCCTGACCGGTGAAGATAAACATATCATCGGTGTGGATCTTGTGTTATCTGTGAACGAGGATATCAACACCATGAAGAAGACCCGCAGTTACAGCGGAATCCGGCATGAGCGGGGCTTAAGGGTTCGCGGACAGCGGACACGGTCGACAGGAAGAAGCGGTGCCACGGTTGGCGTCAGCAGGAAACGCATAGTGAAGTAGGTGAATTCATGGGACATCCACGCAAATATCATAAAACATACAGCACGCCACGACATCCATGGCGGGCAGAGAAACTCGCATTCGAGAGTGAACTGGTCAAGACTTACGGGCTTCGGAACAAGCGGGAGGTCTGGACTGCTGAGAACATTCTTCGTAAGTACAGGCGCGCTGCACGCAGATTGCTCGCCGAATCCGCAGCAAAGGGAGAACTTGCCGGACATACGAAAGATGAGGCAGACCAGATCATCGCGCGGTTGCAGCGTTACGGGGTCCTGAAAAGTGATGCGGATCTGGACGCTATCCTGAGTCTTGAGATCGGGGATATCCTCGAACGGCGTCTCCAGACGCAGGTGTACCGGCAGGGACTTGTGCACAGTATGCGTCAGGCGCGGCAGTTCATAACGCACGGACACGTTTCGATATCCGGGCGCAGAACGTCGGTACCGAGTTACATCGTATCAAAGGAAGAAGAGATGCTGATCGACTATTACAAGAACTCTCCGCTTGCGCATGAGATGCACTCCGAGCGCCCGACCAGAGTTCAGGAAGGAGATAGCATACTTACCAAGGAGGCATGATAGAATGGCAGAACAGAAATGGGCTGTTGCGAATATACATTCATCGTTTAACAATACACTGATCACGGTCACCGACACGACCGGGGCTGAGACTATCGCAAAGTCATCAGGCGGCATGGTCACCAAGGTGGCGCGGGACGAGGGCTCCCCGTACATCGCAATGCAGATCGTCGGTCAGATAGTGGATCAATTGAAGGATAAGGGATTTACAGGCGTACACATCAAGATCCGGGCGCCGGGCGGCAACAAGCAGCGAAGTCCGGGACCGGGCGCGCAGGCGGCTGTACGTGCTTTCGCGAGAGCCGGAATACGCATCGGAAAGATCGAGGATGTGACACCGCTGGCGCACGATGGCACCATGGCAAAGGGCGGACGGCGTGGCAGACGAATCTAATATCTAGCAGGGCTTGTCAGATCGGCAGCACTGCTTCGCGACCCAGGATTCGAGTGCGCGGTTGAACTCATCGGCATCCACGTAAATTTTGCCGCAAACCGGGCACTTTGATCCATTTACATCTCTACCATATCGCTTGAGAGTAGTTGGCACAGTCAGCGCGCCGCATTCACATCGCAGGGTCTGTGGTTCGGGCATGATGATGATGATGATATGGTGCGGGATTCGGGATTAAACTTGCTGTTCACGATTCATATCCCGCTATTCCTGATCTGGAGACTATTTTAGATCCATGCACAGGAGAAGATAAGACGTTTAACGATAGACGAAACACCATCATGTCCCACTTCGAGATCACACACAAGGACTCAGCAGGCAGAATCGGGAGATTGCACACCGCACACGGGAGAATCGAGACCCCGACAGTCATGCCTGTGGTAAACCCGAACATACGGATGATACCTGCGTCCGAACTCACGAAATTCGGGGCAGAGATCGCGATCACCAATGCGTACATCATCTACCAGAACCCGAAACTGAAAGAACATGCACTGGACCGGGGTGTACATTCCCTGCTCGATTTCGATGGCGCGATCATGACCGATTCGGGATCGTACCAGTTATCAGTGTACCACGACATCGATATCACTTCAGAGGAGATCGTCCGCTTCCAGCAGATGATCGGCTCTGACATCGGTGTACCGCTCGACATCCCGACGCCGCCGGATGTGTCACACGATCGCGCCGGGTCAGAGATGAAGACGACGCTTGAGAGGTGCGAGGCGGCACGCAGGCTTATGGCATCGGACGGGCTTGCTGGCTCGATGCTCCTCGCAGGCCCTGTGCAGGGATCGACCCATCCCGATCTGCGGTACAAATGTGCACGCTCGCTCTCTGAGACTGGCTTTGACGTCTACCCGATAGGTGCGGTTGTGCCGCTGCTTGTGAACTACCGGTTCGCTGATATGGTGGATGTGATCGTGGCATCGAAGAAAGGGCTCTCCCCGGCTGCACCCGTCCATCTCTTTGGCGCAGGACATCCTGCGATGTTTGCGCTTGCTGTCGCGCTTGGATGCGATCTCTTCGATTCGGCAGCTTATGCGCTCTATGCGAGGGACGGGCGGTATCTCACCTCTGACGGGACGTATCATCTGGCCAATCTTAAGTATCTCCCATGTTCATGCCCTGTATGTGCATCGCATACCGCAGATGAGTTGAGGGACGAATTTGCAAGCGGAAATTACATTTCACTTGCAGAACACAACCTGTATGCGACGTTTGAGGAGATCCGGATCATAAAACAGTGCATCATCGAGGGCAACCTCTGGGAACTCGTCGAGCGCAGGTGCAGGGCGCATCCGAGACTGCTCGACGGGCTCAAGCGTGCCATCTGTCATACAGACTGGATCGAGAGGTTCGATCCGATCCAGAAGTCGACGTTCTTCTACTGCGGGAGCGAATCCGCATCCCGGGCAGAGGTGCTCAGGTTTGGTGAGCGGCTTGA
>JGI12150J12686_100028_pt1 | contig 26791 bp, 32 predicted proteins | sample ANMFosRound1_FD_12686 | JGI IMG/M metagenome (IMG submission 12686)
TAGTAAATGTCAGGTTTACAACATCTCAGACAATGGCAGGAGCCGCAGAGATGTTGGCTTATGGGACTGCGGTTAAACTAAGGAAACTGTAAGAAGTTGAAGAAAAGGAGGAGGTTAACATGAAAGAACAACAATTAAACCTTAATGGACGTAAAAAAGAAAGGCATTTTATGGGACTATGTATTGGAATTGGGTTAGTCCTTGGAGCTGGCATAGGTGTTGCAATAGACAATATTGGTGCCGGAATGGGCGTAGGACTTATGCTTGGCGTTGCTATTCATGGATATTATAAAGGAGAATCAGCATGAAAGAACAACAACAATTAAACCTTGATGGACGTAAAGAAATTGGAAAATTGGAGATGACAAAGGAAGTTGTATATACACTAAATGGCATGGGGCTATTAGCTCTATTTGCGTTTGGATTTTTATTCACGTCACTATATACACTATTTACCGGGAAGATTGACTTAAATTACACGAGCGGAACAATTCTTAGTTCAGTAGCTCTCGTCATCGGTACATTCGTACTGCACGAACTCATCCATGGCGCATTTATGTCGAACTACGGTGGCAAGCCGAGGTATGGTGCCGGTATTGCACATTATATTCTCCCCTATTTCTACGCCACCACAAAAACTGTTTTTACACGCAACCAGTTCATAGTGATCGCTATTGCACCGTTGGTTGTAATCTCCCTATTTTCAATCGGGATCATGGCTGCTTTCCCATCGATTGCGCACTGGATGATCATACCATTTGTATTAAATGGTTCCGGAGCAGTAGGCGATATGTGGGTGATACGTAACGTACTGAGATGTCCGAAACATGTATCGGTGGAAGATCGAAAAAACGGGGTGATAATTTATGGCAAAGAAACTGATAAACCCATGAATATCTCAACAACCGGATTTGGCTCAGGATTTTGTAAAGTATTCATGCTCTGTATTGTTGCGACGGGGTTTTTAATGATCATAGCGCCAATGGCACTGGATATTTTAGGAGTCGAATCTTTTGCAATCGGACCCGCGAATAGTTTTTTCACGATTTTTGAATATCAAAGCATAGGAGAAGGTTTCGAATTCGGTTTCTTCCCCATGTCAATATTAGCCATAAGCGTGATTGCCGGGTTGGTTTACGCGATTATCAATGCAGGTAAATCAAGATATGGTGCTATGGCAGGATAGTGATATCAGACTTTATTAAAAATCGAGAATGCTCAGGTAAGTACCAGCATCCGGACCCGAATATTCACTTGCTGGCATCGAAAATAACGAGTCGCTGGCTTTGTGCACGGACTGGCGGCGAACATGCGCCAGTTTGAACTGCTGGAGCGTTTTCTGAAGATTGTTGCGTGATGCTGGCATCCCTCGCAGTCATGGCGGCTCATCCGCGCCTTCTGATCCGGCACTGATGGAATCAATAATCGACGTCTTGCGCTTCCAGTCGGGACTCGTTCTCTAAAGTCTGCACTCCGGTCGTCAGCAGGATGTATTCCTTTGCACATATCAGAATTTGTGTTTTATTGTTAGATATCCCACTTCACCACAAAGTCTTTCGATTAATCGAAAGGTTTAAGTACTATTACTTGCACCTACACAATCCGACAAGTCGATCAATCGACAAGTCTGAACAAAAGAAGGTAAACAACATGAACAACCACAACCACCACAACAACAACGAACCGCGGCTGGATGAAACTCCAGCCGTGGAGATCATGAACGTCAGAAAGAGCTACTGCATCGGCGAAATGGAAGTGCCGGTACTCCACGGTATCGATCTCTCGATCCAGCGTGGCGAGTTTCTTGCGATCATGGGTCAATCGGGCTCAGGCAAGAGCACGCTCGCGAACCTGATCGGGTGCCGTGATCATCCCACCGAAGGAGAGATCCGCGTTCTCGGAAATGTCGTGAACAAACTCTCCGAAGATGAACTCGCGCATCTTCGCGGTGAGATCGGGTTTGTATTCCAGACCTTAGATCTCACGTCCGGGATGAGCGCCTTTCAGAATGTCGAACTTCCCGCGATTGTGTGCCAAAAACACGGCTGCAATCCAGAGAAGCGCGCGAAGGAACTCTTAGAACTCGTCGGACTTGCAGGTCGCATGCATCACAAGCCGACACAACTATCGGGCGGGCAGCGCCAGCGTGTTGCGATCGCAAGAGCGCTCGTAAACGACCCGTCGATCATTCTCGCGGACGAACCCACTGCGAGTCTCGACGCCAGAACCGGAGAGGAGATCATGAAGATCTTTGGAGATCTGAACAGGGATGGACGTACCATCACCATGATCACGCACGATCCAGCGATCGCATCTCATGCTGACCGGATCATGCACGTAAAGGACGGGCTGCTTGTGGAAGGCGATGTGAACAATTGAGGAAACTCACGAATAAAAAGGAGGAAAAATATGAAAAGAAATCCACAACGGGCTTGATAGCCACAGCAACAATCGTAGCGGTTTTGATGTCTGCTGAATGTATTGGGGATGAATCATCAGCATCCAGCCACATAGATTCAATAAATATATTGTAGCGTGATAGATACATAAATAATTAACCATAGAATTTGTTAAAATTTTGGTGGATGTGATGTGTGGGGTGTCCAGTCGGTCCTCCTGTGGTCGAGGTAATCGATGGGTGATTAACTTGACTTTGTCAGATTTAGTCTGAACCCCTCGTAATCCACACTCATCTATCATACGTACAGTAGTTAGGTATATTAATACCATCCCCCACATAAAGTCCATCCACCAATAAACGAGGGAATAATGGATGGCATAAACTTTAACTTAGACACCAGAGATCTGTTCGGGATATTCAATAAATTGAGGCGTGTCTATGACAGATATACCTCATACTTCCGCAGCAAAACCCGTAGCGCCGCTACCCAGTCGTTTAAATACATTCAGGGAAAATTTATCGAGCAAGGACGCGGTAACATGACAGAGTACGCCAAAGTCATTCCGGGCTGCAACAACCAGTCGCTTCAGAATGCAGTCTCCGAGTCTCCATGGGATGAAAGACCGGTAATCGACCGTATTCAGAGAGATGTGACAGAATTAATCGGGGATCCGGTCAATGGCTCCATTCATGTAGACGAATCGGGATTTGTGAAGAAGGGAACGGAGTCTGTCGGTGTAGCAAGCCAGTACTGCGGTCGTCTCGGAAAGGTCGAGAACTGTCAGGTTGGCGTCTTTCTCGGATATACGAACGGAGCTTACCGAACCCTGATCGATGAAGCAATTTACCTCCCAAAAAGTTGGGCAGAGGATTGGGAACGTCGTGAAAAGTGCGGTGTTCCGGAATATGTCGTGTTCAAGACGAAAGCCGAGCTTGCATTGGAGATGATCCTCCACGCGAGGGACAACGGTGTTCCATTCGGATGGGTCGGGATGGATTGTTTCTACGGAGAGCAACCGTGGCTTCGGAATGAAATTGATGCCAAAGGGATTGTATATATTGCAGATATACCAGTTGACACTCGCGTCTGGTTGAATAAGCCAGAAACAGGGATACCAGAGAGAAAAGGAGATCGCGGACGCATCCCAACGAAAGAGAGGGTGCTTGAAGGTGAACCGGATCCAATCGAGGTGAGGACTCTTAAGGATCAACTGGATGCGGAGCAATGGAACCATGTCTTCGTTAGAGACACCGAACGGAAGGAGCTATGGTCAAATATCGTCTGCATTCGTGTGTATCCGGTGGTTGATAAGCTTCCAGGGGATGGGACATGGTTGATCATTCGGATAGATGATGGAGACAAGTCTGTAAAGTACCAATTCTCCAATGCTCCACCTGATACAGGCGTAGAGCGGTTTGCCCAGATGTCATGTAGCAGATACTGGATAGAGCGTGCATTCGAGGATGGAAAAGGGATTGCCGGACTTGCAGATTACCAGGTCCGTGGTTGGACCGGATGGCACCACCACATGGCGCTATCTCTGCTTGCAATGCTCACTCTATTGATGATGGTCATGGATCTTGGTGAAAAGGCAGAATTATTGACAGTTCAGGATGTGAAAGAGATCCTTGAGGTAATGCTGCCAAAAAGGGTGATTAAGGAAAGGGAAATCCTGAAAATCATCGAAGAAAAGCATAGGGCGCGATATTCCGCAAGAATGTCGCATCATCGTAGAAATGGTTAACCGGGCAATGCCTTCGGGCAATGCAAAGCGCAAGTGTAATTTCAAAAGCGTCGGAAGCGTCTGTTTCAGCGGTAGCTCTCTGTGTAAGTTTCGGTGAATGGGGGATTGCAGTGTTCGGATACGTAGATTCTTCCATGAACGGTTGGTTATATGTGTGATATGCACTCAAAAGAGTGTAGTGTTGGGGATGAAATGGGGTTGAGGTGGAGGAAATGTTTGTAATGTGACAAAGTCAAGTTAATTGATATAGTAATGATTCATTGTCACGGAAGATACCAGAAAGTCGAAACATGCCCCCATAGCCCGCACCGCCGACATACACCCCTAACCGACTCTTACGCGATTAGCAGCCATGATGTTCAGTCATGCCATGCAAAAGAACGTTTATAGTCCTTTGTGGACTATAATATGCTAAGGTCGTGAGAAGGTCGTTATATGCCATCTAACAACAACGAAATCGAAAAACGGCTGTGGGAAGCGGCTGATGAGATGCGAGCCAATTCGAAGCTGAAAGCATCTGAATACTCAGTTCCGGTGCTTGGGATGATCTTTCTCCGTTACGCTGACCACAAATTCGGTCATGCCGAGAAGGAGCTTGCCGGAAAGAAAACAGGTCGCAGGCAAATTGGCAAGCTGGATTATCAGGCACGAGGTGTGCTTTATCTGCCCTCTGAGGCACGTTTTCAGAACATTCTCCTGCTTCCCGAGGGCGAGAACATTGGTATGGCGATCAATAACGCTATGCGGGCAATTGAGCGCGAGAATCCTGATCTGAAGGATGTTCTGCCAAAGACATACAACCGCATGGAGAACGCCACGTTAATCGAACTCTTAAAGCTCATGGCATCTATCCCGATGGACATCGAAGGCGACGCGTTCGGAAAGATATATGAGTACTTTCTGGGCAAGTTTGCCATGAGCGAGGGGCAGAAGGGCGGCGAGTTCTTCACGCCGACCACGCTTGTCAAGCTCATCGTTGAGATCATCGAACCATATCACGGCAGAATCTTTGATCCCGCTTGCGGATCAGGCGGCATGTTTGTCCAGAGCGCCAGACACGTTGCGAAGCGCAGGGCGAACCCAAGCGCCGAGTTAGGTATATACGGTCAGGAACGTGTCGCAGAGACTGTCCGTCTCTGCAAGATGAACCTCGCGGTTCACGGTCTGGACGGTGATATCAGGCAGGGCAACACATACTATGAAGACCTGCACACAAGCCGCGACAAGTTCGACTTCGTGATGGCGAATCCCCCATTCAACGTGAAGAAGATAGATAAGGAGCGGATCAAGGATGATCCGCGCTTTACGTTTGGCATGCCCAAACCAGACAATGGCAATTACATCTGGATTCAAGTATTCTACAGCGCACTGAAAAAAAGCGGTCGTGCAGGATTTGTGATGGCAAACTCTGCCTCCAGTGCCGGCGGGACTGAACTGGAGATCCGTAAGAATCTTATCGAAGCAGGCATGGTGGACGTGATGGTGGCTATTAGCTCCAACTTCTTCTACGCGGTCACGCTGGCGTGCACCCTCTGGTTTCTGGACCGGGGTAAAAAAGAGACCGATCGGGTAGATAAGATATTGTTCATCGATGCACAGCACATATTCATGCAGGTTGACCGCGCCCACCGCGAGTTCACCCCTGAGCAGGTCGAGTTCCTTTCCAACATCGTGCGACTCTACCGGGGCGAGGATCCGGAGACGACAAAAGGCAGTGCATCGATGATGAGCGACACGTTCCCGGACGGCACGTACATGGATGTGCCGGGGCTGTGCAGGGTGGCGACACTCGAAGAGGTCGAAGCGCATGGGTGGCGCCTGAACCCAGGACAATACGTGGGCGTGGCTGAGCGAGAGGAGGATGATTTTGTCTTTGCTGAGCGTCTGGAGGAGTTCCATGAGGAACTGGAGATTCTCAATGTCGAGGCGCGGGAACTGGAAGCGCGGATAGCGGATAATGTGGCGGAGCTCCTGGAGAGGGGTGCGGATGAGTGAGTTGACCCTGCCGCTTTATGACCAGATCCGGCGAGTTCTGCTTGAAGCACAAAGCAGTGTTTCCCGTGCGGTGAATACAGCAATGGTTCACGCTTATTTCGAGATCGGTCGCCTGATCGTTGAGGATGAGCAGCATGGGAAAGCCCGTGCAGAATACGGAGAAGAAACATTGAAGATGCTCTCTGCGCGGTTGACGGCAGAATTCGGTAGAGGATTTTCCCGCCAGAATTTACAGAATATGAAACAGTTCTACCAGAGCTTTCAGAATTGCCAGACACTGTCTAGCAAATTGAGCTGGTCTCACTATACACTGCTGATGCGTCTCGATGATGAACAGGCACGAGACTTTTACATAAAGGAAGCCGAGTCTGAAAACTGGTCTGTGCGGGAACTGGACCGACAGATCAACTCTCTCCTCTTCGAACGTCTGGCGCTGAGCCGGAACAAGGTAGAGATCAAGGCTCTGGCAGAACGGGGGCAGATCCTTGAGTCTCCACGCGATGCTATCAAGGATCCATACATTCTGGAGTTTCTGGGACTACCTGAGCAAGCGGCGTACAGCGAGAAAGATCTGGAGACTGCCCTTCTGAATAACCTGCAAGCTTTTTACTGGAACTGGGTAAGGGATTTGCCTTTGTCGCCCGCCAGAAACGTATCACACTTGATGCCGAGCATTTCTACATCGATCTTGCTTTTTACAACCGTCTGCTGCGATGTTTTGTGCTGATTGACCTGAAGATCGGCAAGCTTACCCACCGGGATCTGGGGCAGATGCAGATGTATGTCAATTTCTACGACCGAGATGTCATGAACGATGACGAAAACCCGACAATCGGCATTATTCTGTGTCGCGATAAGAAAGAGACTATCGCACGTTACACGCTGCCTGAAGATAACACACAGATATTTGCTTCGAAGTATAAACTGTACCTGCCAACAGAAGATGAACTGATCAGGGAGGTCGATTATGTGGCGAAGCGGCTGGAGGGAGTGTGAGTGAAACAAATTAATAATAACTGGAAGAGCACATCAGTTGGCGACATACTGGCTCTTAAGTATGGGAAGGGGCTACCTAAACGCCAACGGATTGAAGGAGAGTATCCCGTCATCGGATCAGGAGGTGTTGTTGGATACCACCATGAACCACTTGTAAAAGGTCCTGGTATTATTGTTGGTCGAAAAGGTTCTATAGGCACCGTTCACTTCGAGAAACACGATTTCTTCCCGATTGATACTGTATTCTATGTTGAACCGAAGTCTTCAGACTACGATATCAGATTTATCTACTATTTGCTCCTCCGATCAAATTTCAGTACTTTAAATTCGGATGCTGCGGTTCCTGGCCTGAATCGTGATACGGCTCATCTCCAACCTTGTCGAGTTCCCCCGCCCCCACCCAGCGCAAAATCGCCACCATCCTCGGAGCCTATGACGACCTGATCGAGAACAATACGCGGCGCATCCGGATCCTCGAAGAGATGGCGCAGGCGCTCTACCGCGAGTGGTTCGTGAAGTTCCGGTTTCCGGGGCACGAGAACGTGGAGATGGTCGAGTCGGAGTTGGGGCTGGTGCCGGTGGGGTGGGGTGTGAAGAAACTGGCTGACGCGTGCAGCATTTTAATGGGTCAATCACCGAAATCCGAGTTTTACAATGATACTGGGGAAGGTTTACCGTTCCATCAAGGCGTGACAGATTTTGAGGATAGATTCCCTACAACTCGCAAGTATTGTACTGTACTGAAACGCGTAGCGGAAGCGGGAGATATTCTTTTCAGCGTTCGTGCACCTGTTGGGCGCATCAATATAGCGAATAGGAAGATCGTCATTGGGCGCGGTCTTTGCGCTATAAGAAGCTTGTCAGGAAATCAAGTGTTCGTTTTTCAACAATTAAAGGAGCAATTTAAGGAAGAAGATACTATGGGTGGTGGAACAATATTTAAGTCCGTAACAAAGAAAGATATGAATGGAATTAGATTTTTAGTCCCATCTGAAGCGCAGATTACGAATTTCGAAGAGATTGTCACTCCGATTTTTGCTGAACTTGAAAACCTGACACTAAAAAACACCAACCTCCGCCGCACCAGAGACCTGCTGCTGCCAAAACTTATATCGGGTGAAGTAGAAGTATGATTGTGAGGGGTAAATATGAATACTGAATGGGGAGAAAGATTTAAAACTTGGGCTCAGGGTCCTGGGAAGACAGAACAGGAAAAATGCGACAATGCTGAATCAGCAATTAAAAAAGCTATTTCGGCATATTCCAGACTTTCTGGAATGGGCATTTCTGTATTTGCCCAAGGCTCCTACCGTGCTCGTACAAACATCAGACTTGATAGTGACGTTGATATTTGTGTTCGCTTAAATTCAACTGCCTTTTGTGACTATCCACAAGGCAAAACATATAAAGATTATAACCGAGTGCCAAGCGATTTAGCGTTCTCAGACTTTAAAGACCTTATCCAAGAAGCACTTATCGATAGATTTGGAGCAGGTTCTGTAAAACGAGGGAATAAAGCATTTGATGTCCATGCTAACACTTATCGAGTTGATGCAGATGTTGTACCGACTTTTGAGTATCGTAGATACAATTCTGATGGCTCAAACAATTGCATCCTTGGAGTTGCTTTTAAGACTGACGATGGAGTTCTAATAGAAAACTGGCATGAACAAACATATCAGAACGGTGTAGAAAAAAATAAAACGACTGCAAGACGCTATAAAAGAGTAATACGAATTCTTAAGAATCTGAGAAATAAGATGCAGGAAGACAAGGTTTCGGCGGCTAATAATATCCCATCATTCTTAATCGAGTGTTTGGTTTGGAATGTCCCGAATGAAGATTTTAATAATGATTCACACACAACTGACGTTCGATGTGTTCTTGCCCATATCTTCAATAAAACACTCGATGATGATCAATGCAAGGAATGGGGTGAAGTAAACGAACTAAAGTATCTCTTTAGACCGAGCCAGCCTTGGACTCGTGAGCAGGCTAACAGTTTTGTATCTGCCGCATGGGATTACTTAGGATGTAAGTAGGTGTGCAATATGAGTGGTATGAAAGACTTGAATGTGAAATCTTTCATTTTTCTTTTGGTAGTGGTTTCCGCGATAATCTGGATCGCTATCCTATACGTGACTAGCAATGAACTCAGAGTGAGTTGGACATCTCTAAAATATGTTACTACGGTTGTTTCTATTGATGCAATGCTCTGGATATTGTTTGCAACATGGGGATGGAAAAACCGAATTTTTCAGAAATGGTTAGTTCCGTTCCCACGCTTGGAAGGAACATGGGAAGGCACAATTCAAACTACATGGACTGACCCAGAAACTGGAGACACTCCTAAGCCAATACCTGTTATATTGGTTATAAAGCAATCGTTCATCTCCATTAGCTGTGTAATGCATAGTCAGGAGATGATAAGCCGAAGTTATACTGCAGATTTTTTAATTGGTCTTGAAAACAATTTAAAGAAAATCACCTACACTTACACAAGCAGCCCAAGGGTGAGTGTACGAGAAAGGAGTGTTGTCCATGATGGAACTGCACTTCTAGAGATTATCACAAATCCTTTCCGTGCACTTCGTGGAGAATACTGGACAAACAGGAAAAGTACTGGTGAAATTGACCTAAAGTTTAGAAGTAAAGAGTTACTACAAGGTTTCCCTGAAGATTTGACTTTACATACCATAGAAGAAAGTTCCCCATCCCGGGGGGTATAATTATTTGGAATAAATATCTTAAGGAATCTCTTGTTGGACAAAAGCACCCACCATGGCAGCCCACGTGCACCATAACCTCCGCCACAGCCAGCGCACTGATGGAAATAGATGCAGCGCGGGCAGTGGTGGAACACACGCCGCGGCCCATTGGAGTTCGGGAAAAACTGCGCCAGCGGGCACGGGCATGCATCTTATCAGAAAATTATCGGCAACTTACTGGCACTTTATCGGCAATGCGCCGGGAGGGTGAAGGAAGATGACTGGAGAATATACAGAAAACACCCTTGTCGAACAGCCCGCGATCGTACTCTTCGCCGAACTCGGCTGGCAGACCGCTAATTGTTTCAGCGAAACGTTCGGCACAGGCAGCACGCTCGGACGCGAGACCGCGGGCGAGGTCGTGCTGATATCTCACCTCCGTCCTGCGCTGGAGCGGCTGAATCAGGGTCTGTCCGCCATCGCGTTTGATCTGGCTATCGAGGGGCTTACCCGCGACCGCAGCGCGATGAGTCTTGCACGGGCGAACAGCGAGGTCTACCGCCTGATCAAGGGCGGTGTAAAGGTGAGGATTCCTGATCCGAACGGCGAGGGGGAGACTGTCGAGACTGTCAGGGTGATCGACTGGAATGAGCGATAACAACGACTTCTTCCTTGCATCGCAGTTCTGGGTCACCGGAGAAATGTATAAACGCCGTGCCGATCTGGTCGGTTTCGTAAACGGCATCCCGTTTCTATTCATCGAGCTTAAGGCACCACATAAACGACTGGAGACTGCTTACACTGACAATCTGACCGATTACAAGGACACGATCCCGCACATCCTCTGGTACAACCAGTTAGTCATCCTCTCAAACGGCAGTGAGAGCAAGGTCGGCAGTGCCACATCTGAGTGGGAGCATTTTGCTGACTGGAAGAAGATCAACGATGAAGGCGAAGAAGGGATCATCTCACTGGAGACGATGATCCGCGGCACCTGTGCGCCTGAACGGCTGCTTGATCTTGTTGAGAACTATATGGTTTTCATGGAGGTGCCGGGCGGGCTTGTTAAGCTGGTTGCAAAGAATCACCAGTACTTCGGCGTGGAGCGCGCGATTGCAGCACTCTCGGATATCAAGTCTCGAAACGGCAAACTCGGCGTCTTCTGGCACACACCGGGTAGTGGCAAGAGCGTCTCGATGATATTCTTCTCTCAGAAGATCCTGCGGAAGGTCTCTGGTAACTGGACTTTTGTCATCGTGACCGACCGGAAGGATCTGGATACACAGATCTACAAGAACTTCGCAAATACTGGTGTGGTAACCGAAGAGCAAGCTCAGGCGACGAGCTCTGCCCACCTGCGCCAGTTGCTTGGCGAAGACCATCGTTACATCTTCACGCTGATCCAGAAGTTCCGCGCCGGGAAAGGTGAGGCACACCCCGTTCTCTCGGAGCGTTCAGATATCATCGTCATCGCTGATGAAGCACACCGCAGCCAGTATGACACGCTCGCGCGCAATATGCGCACTGCACACTACCCAATGCCTCATTCATCGCGTTTACCGGAACCCCGCTGATCATAGGGGAGGAAAAGACCCGTGAGATCTTTGGTGATTACATAAGCATCTTTGGATTCAAGCAATCAGTGGAAGACTGTGCGACAGTCCCGCTCTATTATGAAAACCGGATTCCAGAGATCCAACTAACCAACGAGGACCTTAATGAAGACATGGAGCGTTTGCTGGAAGATGCTGAACTGGATGATGAACAGGAGAAGCGACTGGAGCGAGAGTTTGCCCGCCAGTATCACCTGATCACGCGTGAGGATCGGCTTGAGACTGTCGCAGAGGATATTGTGTCGCATTTCATGGGCAGGGGCTTTTTGGGTAAGGCGATGGTGGTCAGCATCGATAAGGCAACAGCGATACGAATGTACGACAAAGTCCGGAAGCACTGGAAACGGCATCTAGACCAGCTTCGGGATGAACTCGCTGCAACCTCGTATGCGTTTAGTGCGAAGAGAGCGGTGATCGAGGAGAAAATCCACTATATGGAAGAGGTTGACATGGCAGTGGTGATCTCCCAGGCACAGAATGAAGTAGAGGATATGCGAAATAAGGGACTGGATATCACCCCCCACCGCAGGCGAATAGTGAATGAAGATATGGACTCTAAATTCAAGGACCCTGACAACCCATTCCGCATCGTCTTCGTCTGCGCCATGTGGATGGCTGGCTTTGATGCACCAAACTGCGCCACAATCTACCTCGACAAGCCGATGCGCAACCACACCCTGATGCAAGCCATCTCACGGGCTAATCGGGTCTTCCCTGATAAGGTCAACGGCTTGATCGTCGATTACATCGGGATTTTCCGAGACATGCAAAAGGCGCTGGCGATCTATGGCTCAGGCTCAAGAGGAGATAGTGAGAATGGTGATACACCTGTGAATGAAAAATCGGTGCTGGTGGGGAGACTGAGAGCAGCTATCGAGGAGGCGGATAGATTCTGTGCCGAATGTGGAGTCGAGCTAAACGCAATCCGGATGGCGGATGGATTCGAGAAGACAAAACTGTTAGAGCGTGCAGTGGATGCAATTCTGATCAACGATGAATCAAAGAAACGCTACCTTCTGCTAGCTGGCAATGTGAGCAAACTTTACAGGGCGATTCTACCCGACCCGGCAGCAAACGAACTGGCTCCGAGATGCGTTCTCTTTGGCGTTATTGCTCAAACGATTCGCTCCCTTGCACCTCGTGCGGATATCTCCGAAGTGATGGGGGAGGTTGAGGGTCTTCTGGATAAGTCAATTGCTTCCGAGGGGTATGAGATTCGTTATCGTACAGAACCGTATGGCTCGGATCATCTCGTAGATCTGAGCAAGATCGACTTTGATGCACTCCGGGCTAAGTTTAAACAGGGACACAAGCGAACCGAGGCGGAAAAACTGAGAGGAACCATCAACAGTAAACTTACGAAGATGATCCGTCTCAACCGCACGCGAATGGATTATCTGGAACGGTTCAAGGAAATGATCGATGAGTATAATACCGGAAGCATGAATATTGACGAATTTTTCAGGCAGCTCGTTGACTTCGCACAGAGCCTTAACGAGGAAGAGAAGCGGTGCATTGCTGAGCAACTGTCTGAAGAGGAACTTGCCATATTCGACCTGCTGACCAGGCCAGAGATAGAGTTAAGCGAACAAGAGAAGCAACAGGTCAGGAATGTAGATCGTGAGCTGCTCGAGACGCTAAAACAGGAAAAATTCGTGCTGGACTGGCGAAAGCATCAACAATCCCGGGCGGCGGTGAGGGTGACTATCGAGAAAATTCTGGACAGGTTGCCACAGTGCTACACACAGGAATTGTATGGGCAGAAGTGCGATCTGGTGTACCAACACATCTACGACTCGTATTTCGGACCGGGTCAGAGTGTTTATGCGCCTGCGGCACCTGCGGTTTGAAACAGAAGCACCTGTTTTCAGATAGAACGCCTCGCCAGGATGGATCTAATCGAGAAACGTACTGATAGCATGTGTTCGGATGTATTACACCCATAACCTCTACGAGGGGGCGTACAGCAGCAAATATCGCCATGAAATCACCATAAACAAGGAATCGATTCGGTGAAACGTAATCATTTACGTGCCATTACCTGTACTCTGGAAGTGATGTTTTCGCTACAGCGCGCATCCTGATATCGAAGAGTTCTGTCTGGTTCATTCGATTCTCGCCCCATACGGCTCTATATCCCCCCCTGAACAGCATCTCACCCCAGTATAAACCCTCTTCATTCCAGATGTCCGGAACCAGAAGTAGCAGACATGACACCATATATCAACGACTCTAAAAACGTCTGCCAGTTCAATACGCCGTGTTTTATATTATGACCCCTCGTGAAACCCCAACTTCCATCACAACACCTTTCGATTAATCGAAATGTTTAAGTACTATTACTTGCACCCATACAATCAGACAAGTAGATTAATCGACAAGTCCGAACAAAGGAAGTGAACAACATGAACAACCACAACCCCCACAACGAACCGCGGTTGGATGAAACTCCTGCCGTGGAGATCATAAACGCCAGAAAGAGCTACCGCATCGGCGAAATGGACGTGCCGGTGCTCCAGGGTATCGATCTCTCGATCCAGCGTGGCGAGTTTCTTGCGATCATGGGTCAATCGGGCTCGGGCAAGAGCACGCTCGCGAACCTGATCGGCTGCCGTGACCACCCCACCGAAGGAGAGATCCGCGTTCTCGGAAATGTCGTGAACAAACTCTCTGAAGATGAACTCGCGCATCTTCGCGGCGAGATCGGTTTTGTATTCCAGACCTTCGATCTCGCGTCCGGGATGAGCGCCTTTCAGAATGTCGAACTTCCAGCGATTGTGCACCAAAAACACGGCTGCAATCCACAGAAGCGCGCGAAAGAACTCTTGGAACTGGTCGGACTTGCAGGTCGCATGCATCACAAGCCGACACAACTATCAGGCGGGCAGCGCCAGCGTGTTGCGATCGCAAGAGCGCTCGTAAACGACCCATCGATCATTCTCGCGGACGAGCCCACTGCGAGCCTCGACGCCAGCACAGGAGCGGAGATCATGAAGATCTTCAAGAATCTGAACAGGGATGGACGCACCATCATCATGATCACGCACGATCCAGCGATCGCATCTCATGCTGACCGGATCATGCACGTAAAGGACGGGCTGCTGGTAAACGGGAACATGAACACCTGAGGTGAGCAGCATGAACAACCACAACAACGGCGAACCGCGGCTGGATGAAAATCCGTTCGATGGTATCATCCGGAGGGCGTTACTGCATCAGCAAAGTGTGAGTGCCGATACAGCGCGGCAGCGATCCGTCGGTTCAGAGTACCGGGTCACTATCGGACATGGGACTATCTGGTTCGGGCAGGAATGCGAGATGCGATCTGCGAAAGAGCGACGGAGTCGTGACAGAGTCGGCAAAGGTATATGCCAGCATCACCACAGGCAATGCGCCTGCAACGACATACACCATGGTGAACAGGAGGCAAGATCATGAAGATCTTTGAGCACCTGAACAGAGATGAGCGCACCATCATCATGATCATGCATGATCTGGAGATCATATCCAACGCTGCCTGGGTTGCGCGTGTGAAGCGCGGACTGCTGGTAAATGAGAATATGAACACCTGAGGTGAGCCGCATGAACAGCAGAAAACCATTGAAATTCATCCAGCGGCGAAAATTGAGATCGCTGGTGGATGTCTTGAGCACAACACCATATACGGGATATGACCACAACCGAGCGTCAACGATATCAAAAATCAGGAGGACGTACGCATGAACGACCAGAGCTACAACGAACCGCGGCTGAATGAACCTCCAGCCGCGGATATCATAAACGTCAGTTACTGCATAGGCAGAATGGAAGTGCCGATACGGCACGGCACAGGTCCGCCATTCCGGAGTACTGGATCACTGCCCGAGCACGGATCAATCCGGATCGGGCAAGAGCATGCTGATTGCCAGGAGATGGGATCATGAAGAGATCTGAAATCTTAGAACCTGTGGTGTTGCTTAAAGGCTGGCAAAGTAAGAACAAAGGAGGTGAATGAAAATGGTGAAAAAATACACTTATACAGAGCTTGGTATGCTCTTTGGAATGTTTATTGGAAGCGGAATTGGAGTAACAGCATTCGCCATCACGAACAACGCGTTATTCCATACAGTTACGGGTGTCGGGATAATCCTCGGGTTAGGGACAGGAAGCTTGCTGGACCGGCGAAGGAGACAATGAACATGAATGAAACGACCAATGGTATGAAGCAGTTCTTTGGTGTCGCAGCCACTATGCAAACTTATCTCAACACCATATATCTGCTGCTTTCTTTCCCCCTCGGAACCGCCTATTTCGTTTTCCTGGTGACCGGACTGTTGCTGGGGCTTAGCTTGTCGATCGTCTGGATAGGTGTTCCGATCCTGCTCTTGATGCTTGCATCATGGTGGGGACTTGTGGCGTTCGAACGTCAACTCGCAATCCGGCTGCTACACGTAGACATTCCCCCGATGTCACGTGAGACCGTATCAGAACGGAGCGCGTGGGCGCGGCTCAAAGCTCACCTGAGCAACCCTGTGACCTGGAAAGGACTGGCATACCTTTTTGCCAGGTTCCCGCTCGGCATTCTTTCATTTGTTGTGACTATCCCCCTGATCGTTCTGACTGGAGCGTTGTTGTTTGCGCCCCTCACATATACCTACCCGGAGTGTCAAATATACATTTTCTCTTGGCAGATCGACACCCTCAACGAAGCAGTGATTTGCTCAATTCTGGGGCTGTTTGTGGGTCTGATCTCAATGCACGTGATGAATTGTCTGGCTTTTGTGTCGGGACGCTTTGCCATCCTGATGCTCGGGACTACAAGGGATCGCAGACTCATCACAGACAAGGGGCAATGAGAGAAGGAGATAATAATGAATAATAAAATCAAAACATTGGTAATCGGCGTAATGCTTGCAGCAGGTTTATTAGCTGCGGTGTACGCGTCATTCGGATTAATGCTGATTTTTTCAGATCATGCCGGATATTACACGCCCGGGAGCAACCTTGGTGAAATCGATTATGATAAAATTGTCTTAAGTGCAGAAAAAGCCGGATATAAGGTTGATGGGCCTTATCACGTCAATACGAAAGATACAATTGGGGTGCATCCATCCAATATAAAAGAACTGGACGAACGATTCGGTGAGGACTACAGATTTCTTTCTGTGACGTATTATTACCGTGAAAATGTTTTTTTTGGAACATGGAATAGCAAAGGCGGCACAGATATATCCTTCATTAATGAAGATCGATCGGATATCATCGCACCATTTAAGCCAGAGGATCTTCCACCGGATGAGTGGATCGTTGAAAAGTTCAGGCTGATGTTTGACATCACTGAGCCGGAATCAAGAGATTACTTGACGCAGCTCAAAGACTCTATCGGTAATAGTCAGGATGGATCTGAAAAAATTACTATAAGAAAGGGGGTATCCGCTCCAAATCAGAGGGTAACTCGAAGAAGTGGAAGTATATTGAATCCTCAATGATGGTGTTAGTATTGTCATCTGGCAAGCAATGAATCGCTATACCAATGGTTTTATCACATCACCCCATTCGATAGAATACTATATATACCAGAAGAGTAAAGGTCGTCTCATGAATTTATCAGGGATCACGCAAGCATTAGAAACGATAAATATCCGCCCTGATAAAATTCAGGATGCGCAACTGTCAGAAGCTTTCAGTCTCCGTCTTCAGCTCATCGAAGATTTAAGTGAAAACAATGAAAAATTAAAAGCAGAAAATCAGAAGTTGCGAGATGAAATCAGCCTGATGAAAGGAGAACAGCCAAAACCAGACATTAAAACCTCCGGGAAGAAGCCAAACGTTGACATCTCTTCAGAAGAAGAAAGAAAACCCAAAAACACTCCTAAAAATAAGAAACCGAAAACAAAAAAAGACAAGATAAAGATAGACCGTGTTGTTGTGTGTGAGGTGGATAAAGACATTCTGCCGGATGATGCGGTGTTCAAGGGTTATCAAGACGTGGTAGTTCAGGAAATCAAAATCATTACAGACAATATCGAATACAGAAAGGAGATTTACTACTCGCCGTCTCAAAATAAGACTTATATGGGAAAAACACCGTCTGAAATCAATGGAGAATTTGGTCCCGGTGCGAAATCCACGGTTTTCACGCTTAAACATGTTGCCAATGTGTCAGAACCAAAGATACACGAGTTCATGGACAATTTCAACATCCACATCGCCCCATCTACGATTTCTCGCATTCTTACGAAGAATAATGAGCTATTTCACCAGGAGAAAGCCGATATCTTCAGGGCAGGGATGCTCTCCACCGGTTATCAGCAGATGGATGACACCAGTTCCAACGTACATTCACAGAAACACTATGCACTGAATCGTTTGCAACCCATATTACACCGCTTATTTTACAACTCCGCGAAAGGATCGTTTGACCGTTCTTGATGTACCCGGGCATACCCGGACGGAGAATCAAGGAGTTATTGCTTTAATGAAGAAGCTTTTGGCATTGTGGCTGAGTTCAGACTTTCCAAAAAGTTAATTGGTCGGTTACACGAGCTAACTTCTGGTAAAACACTGGATGAATCACAGATGCAGGAGTTGCTTGATATAATCCACCCTACTCCCGACAAGGGCAAAAATAATCGAACAAGGATCATGGAAGCTGGTGCTATTGCAGCTTATCACCAGCAAACGGACTTTCCAGTGATTCCAATACTTATGACTGATGATGCATCCCAGTTCAAGCTGCTTACTTATGAACAAGCTTTGTGCTGGGTTCATGACGGACGAAACTATAAGAAGTTGCGTCCGGTGGTGCCGGTGCACCGTGAAAAACTCGAAGAGTTTCTGGGTATGTACTGGGATTACTACAGGAAACTTCTGGAGTTCAAGAAACCCCCTAATTCAGATGAGGCTACGCGCTTGTCCGCTGAATTTAGTAGCTTGTTTTCCACAAAAACCGGGTATCCCGCTCTGGACGACCGGATCACAAAGACCCTGGCTAAGAAGTCGGAGCTCCTAATAGCATTGAAATATCCTGAAGTGCCCTTGCACAACAACGAATCCGAATTGGGCGCGAGAGCACATGTCCGCAGACGAGACGTGAGCCTACACACCATGACCGAAGACGGAACAAAGGCTAACGATACTTTTTTGACGATTGTAGAGACTGCGAAGAAGTTGGGTGTGAGCGCGTATGCGCACATCCATGATCGTGTACAGCCGGGCGTTTCTGCATGCCATCGCTTGCGGAAATAATTAGAGCGAAGGGGGTTTTGGGGATGGACTATGATGCCGGTTGATGATAGTGTGGTGCGCGTGGGTGGATGAGTAAGTTGCTACGTGAGTAGTGGTAGCTGTTACTCTGGTTTTGGTAATTCGGTGTATGACTGAACAGTAGTTTCAACTCAGATGGGAATGGTAGTGTATGTCGTTACTCTGGGGTATCACCAATCAATGGGATACTTTTACCCTATTTTTTGGAGTGGATACGACAAAACGAGAGGTAGAATTGACAAACAACTCAAAACGATGAAAGCAAAGAACTTTGTGGATTATGATCTCGAACCTCGGGTAATAAAAGCAGAAGGGAAGGAAATTAACAGCTTCCACATTGTTCCAAAAGAAACAGATGATAATAGGGAAGCAATTAAGAAAACAGAGCGAACTGATGGGTTATGGACGATTGTTACAAATACTTCAGGTAACAGGGATGATAAGAATAGATTTGCAGAAGATGACCCGATTCGTGCATACCGAGATAAGAATCAGATCAAACAGGCATTGTCAGAGCACATTATACAATATGCATACTCTCCTATCTGCTGGATATCACAATCGCAAACCGCCTGAAGGAGGTGGATATCGGAGTGAAAAGTACGCAAAATGTGTATGATACATTGAAAGACGGGCTAATCGGGAACATAACAACAAAAAGTACGGGTGACGAGTTTTTTAAGTTAATGAGTCCCCGATCACAGCAGAAAGCGATATTGGAGTTGTTTCAAAGCGAGAACATTGTGGGGAAGGGGTATGTGAAATCAATAGGAATTAAGTGAAGAAGAGTACGACTAAGAACTAGCGGAAATTTCAGAGGCATGCAGCCCTACGCTACTGGTTTTGATTTTTGGGTGGGAAACTTGGGTTCGAAGTCGTTCGAGTAGTTCTCAAAGATTGGGTGGAGTATGCCCACATGCGCAAAATTTAATGGGGTGCAGTTTAGAATTGTCATTGTATAACCAATAGGTATATTCCATTCCAGGGTTAAAAAGCTTTTGGGAGGGGGTACCCTATTCTATCACTATAAAATTCGATTGTGCCTGTTCACGCATTCCGAACCGAACTCAACCATCGTTGACCATGTATCAACGGCATCAGTCGAGTTTAACCGGATCTAAACGGTCGCGTTGCCGCATTCCGGCACTTACACAGTCTGCAGCTCAAGATAGACCGTATTGTCTGCCGATACTGCCGACGCCACAAGAAGCAGCGTCAGCAGCCCGGACAGTATCAACTTCGCTTTCATGGTACCCTGCAATCTTCACCCATAGTATATTAGTTTAACGGTATACCCGCATGCATCATGTCAAGAAGACATTGGCAACCAGCAATTCGACATCCCTTTATGGCAACATTACCCACACCACAGCCGTTGCTGGCATATTTATAGGGGGGTGGCTGACGAGGCAGCCCCGCTCTTGCACCGACCGCTTCGATGCACTTCGCAGCAACCCGGTTTCCCATGTGTCCGCAGTAATCAAGCGACCTGCCACCCAATAGCCCGCACAGAAACCCGGCGCAGAATGCATCCCCTGCGCCTGTCGTGTCAACGACCTCTGCAAAAGACGCTGGCACAGATATCTCCCCGTCCTTTGTCCGGATGTAGCATCCGTCTCCGCCAAGTGTGACGGCAACGATCGCTGCCCCGATCTCATTTATCTCTTTTGCGCCATCTCTGTATTCGGATCCGGTCAGAATCCCCATCTCATCACGGTTCAGGAAGACAATCTCGGTCTGCGAGATTGTGCCATGCAGCGCATCGATCCCTCTTTCGGCATAGAGCATCCCGGGCGCAAAGGATATCCTTGCCTCCGAGCGGTCGATAAACTCCTTCTGCATCTCAAACTGATCTTCACAGGCAAAGGATGAGAGATGCAGGAATTTTGCGCTGTTTGCATACAAAAGATTCTTTGATGTGAGGTTAAGGGCATCGTTTGCCCCGGAATAGACATACATGGAGCGCTCGCCACGTCCATCGACAATCACGAGCACCGCACCGGTTCTGCCCGCACAATCCGCGGTCTCAATCCCGCTCACGTCCACTCCCTCCTCTTCCATTTCCGACCTGATGCACGCACCGTCGGAATCGTCGCCAACCGTCCCGATGAAGCCAGTCTTTACGCCGAGCCTGGCGAGACCAACGATCGTGTTTGCAGCGGAGCCGCCTGGCTGCTCACTCGCAGAATCGATTATGAGTTCCTCCCCTGGCGCGCCTATCCGCTCGACGAGATAGAGCCTATCCATGTTGAGCGCACCAATTCCTATGATTTCGGGCATGTGCCACTATTCCACACTTCGTGATCATCTATGTTTGCCGAGGTGCCGCAGGTCCTGACCCTTTCGTGTGCAGTACCCACCCAGAGGAATCTATTCGTCCGTTCGGCAGTACCACGGTCACACCATCATCTTTCTTTATACGTGTTTTTCTTAGCGTAACATCTATAATTTCGCCCCGGTGACCCATCGTCTCAACCTCATCACCGATGTCAAAGTCCCTATCCAGCAGGATGAATATTCCGGCTATCGCATCACCCAAGATGTTCTTGACGGCTAATGCGACAGCAGCCGCAACCATGACCGTGGCACCCATGAGGGGCATTAAAAGCTCTCCCAGGTTCAGTTCTGATACAATATACGTCAGAACAACGAACCATGAGATGTACTTCACAATTCTTCGCAGGATATTCTGCGTGTCCAGAGGTAGAGCGGTATTCTCAAGAATTTTTCTTGCAGACCTGCTGATTATACCAATCACAAAGAGGGCAATTACAAAAACCAGTATCACTCTTAAATATGGTTCATATACTTGTGGCATATCCGAGAAAATTGTCAGACTCATTCTACAACCACCTCTCCGGGCTTGCATGACACATTGAGGAAGCCCACTGATATTGCTCTCATCATCGTTACCCCATCACCTGATCCACAGCTGATCGATCACACATTGTTGAGCGCAACCATCATCTCTTGCGCGAATGCGTCTGGTCCCCCTCTCGGATAACCGCCGAGACGGTGCACTTCCGCACCATCAGAGCGGAGGAATATGACCACTGGCACCCCGCCCCGCGGGTTGTATTGTGCGGCAAGGTCACGCTGTTTATCGGCATCGATCTTTATGCACACAAAATCATCCGCAAGTTGAATCACGTTCGGGTCCGGATATACCAACCTATCCAGGTCCTTACAATATCTACACCAGCTGGTGTACACATCGATCATTACAGGCTTGTTCTGCTCTCCGGCAATTTGCATCCCCTCATCGTAGGAGTGCCACGTGATTTCCGCCGCACTTCCGCCATCTGCCGTTGGCTGCGGCGCGTCAGCGCCAGTTTGCGTCGAATCGATGCATGCAGAGGCTATGCATGCGCACGCAACAAGCAGTATCAATGCAAATCGTTGTTTGGTCTGTCTGGCTTGTCTGTTCTTCATGCGATCACTCCTGCTAGTATCGGCGGTTTTATTCCATTAACCTTATCCCATGAAAAATTTATATGCCCATCATCGAACAGTCGAGGTTGAAGATGAACAGAGACGGAATGGACGAAAAATCCATTGAATCGATATTGAACGATCTGAAGAGCAAAGATACACCTTACGAACGCGTTTTGAGTTCTATGTGCACATATCCGCACCCGATCGCTGTTGCGGCTCATGCGCAGTTCATAGAGACGAATCTCGGTGATCCCGGACTCTTTGCCGGAACCGCAGAGATCGAGCGCGAGGTTGTGCAGATGATGGGTACACTGTATGGCAATTCCGATGCGCATGGCCATATTACAACCGGCGGCACCGAATCAAATATCCAGGCGATACACGCGATCAGAAATGCGCGCAATCTGCGCGAGCCAAACATCATCGTCCCGGAATCGGCGCACTTCTCATTTGATAAGGTCGCTGACGTCCTCAAAGTCACAGTGCAGAAGGCAGAGCTTGATTCGGATCTCAAGGTTGATCTCTCATCGGTTGAGGATTTGATCAATGACAACACGATCGGCATAGTTGGAATCGCAGGGACCACCGAGTTCGGTCAGATAGATCCGATCAGGGAGCTTTCAGATCTTGCATTGTCGGAAAACATGTTTTTACACGTTGATGCGGCATTCGGGGGATTTGTGATCCCGTTTCTCCCGGACCGGAATGAGCCTGGGCGAGGGCAGGAGTATGAATTCGATTTCACACTTCCCGGCGTCACATCACTGGCGTCCGATCCGCATAAGATGGGTTTCTCCACGATTCCCACAGGTGGACTTCTCTTCCGGAATTCCTCATATCTCAGCCGGCTATCCGTGGATACGCCCTACCTGACGGTCACATCCCAGCAGACGCTCACCGGAACCAGAAGTGGGGCATCGGCTGTCGCCGCGTATGCCGTCTTCAAACATCTTGGAAGAAGTGGCTACGAGCGAATCGTGCACCGTTGCATGGATCTCACGCATGAACTGGTTGCGAGAGTCCGAAAATTCGGTATCGAGCCGCTGATCGATCCTGTGATGAACGTGGTTGCGCTCGATGTGCCTGATTGCAAGCAGGTGAGAAGCGAACTCGCAAAACGCGGGTGGATCGTCTCAATCACGCGCAAGCCCTGTGCGTTGCGCATTGTGATCATGCCGCACATCACAAGCGAGAATATGCGCCTCTTTACAGACGACCTCTGCGATGTTGTGAGTGCTGGATGAGTGGCAAATGGCAAATGACCTCTGACAAATGATGAATGGATGAACGAAAGAAGCTGAATGATCTGGTCCGGTATTTCAGCGGAGAAGTCATTGATTTTTCATATTATGAGGTTGATCTCTCGTATCTCAGCGATTTCGAGCAGAAGGTTCTCTTAGAAGCCAGAAAGATACCGTACGGCTCGGTTGTCACGTATTCCATGCTTGCCGAGCAGATCGGGCAGCCCGGGGCGGCGCGGGCGGTCGGAAACGCGCTACGGAAGAACCCGACGCTTGTTGTGATCCCGTGCCACCGGGTGGTTGCGAAGAATGGAATCGGTGGATATGTGCTCGGTGTAGATGCGAAGCGGAGGCTGCTGGAACTGGAGAGGAGGGGGCTGCGCCACAAGGCGGGGCGGACCCTGATGGGGGGGCGAACAGTCTGATTGAGCAGTGTTGATTCAACAGAGGCGTTTGCATTCGGGAATTATGCCGGATTTTCGATATTCCGTGTGGTAAAATACGTATCAAACTCCATGCGGGGCTTTGGGACCATAGTATCCAATCGGCACACCCACCACTCCGCGACCCCACTGTGAGCTCACCCACGTGCTGCCACAGAACACTTTAATAGATATACTCGGTCAGAACCCACCTTCGCGGATAGGCACTACAAAAGCAGTGGTTACGTCAGTCATTGGATGCGTGCATGTACCGCAATGCTTATATACTTGTAAGTTGATCTAATGTTGTGCCCCCTAAACAGCTCGGTGGAGAGCTTACGGAAATCATTAAGTAGATGGGAGCTGGGGCGTTCAATGTGGGCAGAGAACCAGCAGAGATCAATAGGACACAGTATGACCCGGTACAGACCTACGAGATGGCTAATTGTCCGGATAACATAAGGGATCTTGTTGATTAGGTGGGTAAACGGATACAATCTGGAAAAATCCCCCGAAATGGTTAGAAGAGTGCCATACGCGATATGCGCTCGATTTCGGACACGATCAATTTGATGGTGAAACGCAGGTTCGACGCGCCGTTGAGGAAACGGCTTGAATCGCGGAAGGGGGCTGAGACTTGGACATGATGTTGAAAGGGTGGAGTATCGTGAGATATTGGAAGCCGTGGTGCCTGACTGGCGCAGGTAGGGGCATCGGTGAATTGTACCACAACACTTTCACGAGGGTTACCTTTATGTACTATGGGCACCATAATACATTATCATTATCATTATTATGATAATGATGATGAGAACTTCAGGGAAGTGGAAACAATGCAGAACAACATAGACACAAGATATATGGAACGAATAGAACGACTGAAGCGAGAGAAGAACGCAGTCATCCTCGCTCATAACTACGAAAGACCGGAGATCAGAGCTGTGGCGGACGTTGTTTCCGGCTCTTTAGGGCTCACAGAGGCGGCAAACGAGACGAGCGCTGACATAATCGTCGTCTGCGGTGTCAATTTCATGGCAGAGATGGCGGCAGTCCTGAACCCTGACAGAAAAATCATCGTTCCAATCCAAAATGCCGTATGTCCGCTGGCACAACAACTATCGCCGCGTAAGTTGCGCGATGCAAAAAGGACGAACCCCAACTCCGAGGTTCTACTGTACCTGAGCGCGCACGCAAGTACAATAGCGCTTGCCGACTGCGTCTGCACCGCTGCGAATGCACTGACGGTCGCAGGAACGATGGACCGCGGTTCGCCCATCCTGTTCGGTCCCGATCGCGGTGTATCCTACTACATCAGCAAACGGACTGGAAGAGAGCTTATAGCCGTTCCTGAGAACGGGGCATGCCCTGTGCACCACAAGATATCGCTTGAATCCCTGATTGCGGCAAAGGCGGCGCATCCCGGTGCAAAAGTCGTTGCTCATCCGGAATGCAGACCGGAAGTTCAGGACCACACGGATTACGTCGGTTCAACAGACGGGATCCTGAGATTTTGCAAGGAAGATGACGCAGGGGAGTTTCTGGTGGCTACCGATTCAGGGGTGTCCCACATTCTCGAGAAGGAGTCTCCGGAGAAGACGTTTTATCCGATATCCGCGGATCTGGTCTGCCCGCGCATGAAGGTACCGACGCTCGCAAAGTTGGAGGCGGCGCTGGCAACGGAGAAGTTCAGGGTAGTTGTGCCGCGAGAGATCGCTGATGCTGCGAGAATGCCGATTGAGAGGATGCTCGAACTGTCCTGAAGGGGCTCTGTCGATTAAGAAAGAGGGAATTATGCATCCACTCTCATATCAGAACAGTACAAGAAATGTGTTTTCTGTAATGGTCAGTCGGACCATGAACACAAAAGCGATCGATGCCCACACAACATGATCGCCAGCAGAAAAGCTTCCTATCTTCCTCGTCTTTCTCGCCCTTACATCTTTTCGTTTTTTCTTTCCCAATTCAACGCAAAGACGCAGAGGGCGTTGTTAATCGCTGCATTCACGTCTTGCATGCTGTTGTATATCCGACTTACCATTATATTTCCTGAATCGCACGCGTTTAGCTAACCACAAGATTTCTGTGTTAATCTCGTGAAATCTTGTGTAATTTCGTGATTTTTTCACCTCATCTAAACATATACCTCGAAACCAGGGTAGAGCAAGTTTTGATAAACAACGGATGTGTCTGGTCATTTGTTCGTCACAACGCGATATATCAGAGAGCCCCCATTTTCCGTACGCAATAATTCCATCACGGATTGCATGAATAGACGAGTTTCGCGAATCTGTATGGCAACAACCACCGTATTCGTGTCGTTTACACCATTTGCTCCGGTTTCATTCTTAACAGGTGTGGTTCATCCATCATGATCGCGAGAGCAGGACCACCCGACTGATCCGGGAATCGTCGGCGACCCGATACCCAATTATATCGCTGATCTCTGACGCAAACGAAAGTACCTCGGAATGCTCCGGCATCGCGTCCCTGCTCAGACGTTTTCTTGAGAATCCCACGTGCATATACGCCTTGACCTCAATATAATCCGGATTAGCGACGCGCAGAAGACGCGCATAACCCGCGCAGTCGTGCATGTTCAGCCCCTTGATGAGCGTGATCCTGATTGCGGTTCTCGTGCCCGCCCCGGTCTCCGCTCCAATTAGCGACCCCGACCCCGACCTCGATTGCGAATTTCCGAGCACCGCGAGTGATTCCTGAATCTCGCTCCAGAAATTCCCGTGTGGGTTGCATACCCGCAGATAGGTCTCCTCGTCGGGCGCATTCAGGCTGAGATATAGCTGGGTCGGAGATATCTTTGCGATCATGTCCGGCTGCGTTCCGTTCGAGACCACAAACGTGGTCATTCCATCTTTTTTGTATAGATCTATCAACTCTGGCAGGTGCGGGTAGAGCGTCGGCTCGCCTGCAAGTGATATTGCGACCTGATTCGGCTTTCGCGCGTATGCGAGTGGTGGGATCCTCTAGAGTCG
>JGI12150J12686_100375_pt1 | contig 25653 bp, 28 predicted proteins | sample ANMFosRound1_FD_12686 | JGI IMG/M metagenome (IMG submission 12686)
CGACTCTAGAGGATCCCACATACCGAGATCGGATGCGCGCAGGCGCAGATCGATATGTGTCGTCGAGACCATCGGATCCCCTCCTGATAGCAGCACCACATCCCGATCGATCGCATGGTGCAGCCATGCCGGATTTGTCTCGATCTCACCTCGTGAAAGCGTCGTGATCTTCGTCTGGTATCGCGATTCCATACGCTCTATGGTCGTTCCCATCATCTTCGATGTGTAAAACTCGGCAAAGACCATATCGGCGTCTTTTATCGCTCTGACGCCTTTTAAAGTAATATCCTCTTCATCGTATAGCCCGAGACCGACAAATGTTAACATCAAGTCTGATCTCTGCACCAATTTATTTAAGTTGCACCGCAGAATTGAGATCATGGGAATCCATACCAGATCGAGGCATTACCTGCGAAGCAGTGATTCGAAAAAGATCATGAAAGAACTCGGAAAAGCATTCGATCCGTCTGATATCGGGGATGTATTCAAAGGAAAACGGTTTGAACTGGTTACAACCGATGTTTGTGACATCATACTGGTCGAGGATGTGCCGATGATCTTCATGCCAGATGGCGAGCCGTTTCTCACTGTGCGAGGCGCACTTCTGGCTTCGCCAGAGGCGCGCATCGTTGTGGTGGACGCTGGCGCCACCAAATTCGTGGTGAACGGTGCTGATGTGATGCGCCCGGGAATCGTTCAGGCAGATCCCGGGATCAAGGCAGGGGATCTCGTGATCATAATCGAAGAGGCGCACAGAAAAGCACTTGCGATCGGGCGTGCGCTCATTTCCGGGGACGAGATGATCGGCGATTCCGGAAAGGCGGTCAAAACAATACACTATGTCGGTGATGCCATCTGGGAAGTAACACGATAACCATAAAGTTTATTAACGATTAATAATTACTTACACTCGGCACGTATTGTGCTGTGCGGACAAAGGTGGAAAACGCCTCCTTTCACCTTTGATGCTACATCTGGGATGACGGATTCCTCCTCGTTTATATCCCGTCTGTGGGGGGTGGGGTTATGCGGTCAGTCCAGCAAGGGGTCTCGGCAGCGCGATGGCCGGGAGTATCCTATATTGACCCACCCTGCAGACGCCCACACGGCGCAGTCACACCCCGCGCGCCAGCCATGATGGTCTTAATAACGATGCCACGCGCACCAAAGAACAATCCTGAGACCCGGTTTAACTAAAGAATGGTATCCCCAATCCGCGTAAGCGCGTCATAGATCCGCTCTCTCGACGCCGCGTACGATATCCGGATGAAACCTGAACTTTCAGGACCGAATGCAGATCCGGGGGTGACTGCGATATACGCTTCCTTTAGCAAGCGTTCTGCGACAGCGTCCCCGCCCCCATAGTCAGCAACATCCAGGAAGAGATAGAACGCGCCGTCCGGCTTCGTGCAGTTAAACCCGAGCGATTTCAACCCATCGACCAGAATATCCCGCCGCGCTTCAAACTCGGCAACCATCGAATCGACCGATCCGTGATCGAACCGTAGCGCGGTTACGCCTGCGTGCTGGACAAAGGATGCGGCATGGCTCACCGAATGCGACTGTAGTTTGAGCGCCGCTCTGATAATGTCCGGAGGCGCTGCCATATATCCGAGACGCCAGCCGGTCATCGCGTACGATTTCGAGAAGCCGTTTATCGTGATCACCCGGTCCTGCATCCCGTCAAAAGACCCGATGCTGTAGTGTTTTTTGCCGTAGATGATCTTCTCGTAGATTTCATCGGAGAGTACCGTGATGTCGTTATCGATTGCAATCTCTGCAATCTCTTCAAGGTATTTTTTCCCGAATACGGCACCACTCGGGTTTCCAGGGCTATTTATGATGATGAGCTTTGTTTTACCTGTGACGTAAGCCCCGATGTCAGGCGGCATAAAATCCTGATCTGTTGGAACCCATACAGTGCGGGCGCCCGCGTACCTGATGCACGCATCGTAAGTGACCCACGCCGGATCGAGCAGTATCGCCTCGTCCCCCTCATCAAGCACCGCCTGCACCGACTGGAAGACCGCCTGCTTTGCGCCAGGAGTCACAAGGATCTGATCGGGCGCGGCATCGAGGTTGTTCTCGGTGCGAAGTTTCTCCGCGATCGCATTCTTAAGTTCAGGGATTCCGGCAGCAGGCGTGTAATGAGTCTCGCCGCGGCGGATCGACTGGAAAGCCGATTCAGAGATGTATTCGGGCGTGTCGAAGTCTGGCTCGCCGAGACTCATGGTTATCACGTCATTCCCCCTTCCCGCAAGTTCGGATGCGAGTTTTGCTATCGCAAGCGTTGCGGATTCCTCTATAAGATCTAACCGTGCGGATGTCATATTCTGGACTCTGATTCGCTTATTGCCTCATAAAACTATGTTTGAATGATGTCAGAAGGGCAAAAACAGTTCCGGATACCAGAATAACCATCACCCCCGCCGGCAAACCGTGAATGGGGCAGCAAAAGGGATTGAAACATCCGACCTTATGCGAAAGACTCCAACTATTTAAATGATAGCAGCATCATTGTGATTGAAGGATGGCAGAGATGATCGGGCAGATAGCAGACGAACTCAAAGAGCACGCCCCTTTCACGTTTTTTGGGGCACTCACAGGTATCGCTATCATGCTTGCGATCGTCTACGGCGGCTTCCTCCAACAGGTCGCCTCGATCTCGGAGAACCTCTTTTATGTCTTGCATCCGGCGCATGTTCTATTGAGTGCATCTGTAACCACGGCTTTATACGTACGATACGGGAAGGGGAAGCTGTGGCTCGCACTCTTGATCGGCTATACCGGTTCAATCGGCATAGCAACGCTGAGCGACTCGATCATCCCCTACATCGGCGAAGTCCTGCTCGATCTGCCGAATAGGGGACCCCACATCGGCGTCATCGAGAAACCGCTGCTGACAAACCTTGCAGCTCTGCTCGGCATCGCGATCGGTTACAGGTACCGGGAGGGTGCGACCGAGTTTCCGCACGCTGGACATGTCCTGATAAGTACATGGGCATCGCTGTTCCACATCATCATGGCGCTTGGCGCGACCGTGGACTGGATCCGGATTATCGGCATCCTGCTATTTTTATTCCTCGCGGTCTGGATCCCGTGCTGTACGAGCGATATAGTGTATCCTTTACTATTCGCAGAAAAAACCGAGTCATAATACAGACGGTATCCCAAAGTCTGCGAAAACAAAAGATATAATAGTGGAGGCGATAACCATGAGAAAAGCAATCGGAAACATAGATATACCACAACGACAAAGTGTAATGATCATGATATCAAAACAACCAAGAAAGCAGAGAAAAGCGCAGTATCAAGCGCCTCTGCATAAAAGACAGAAGTTTATGGGTGCACACTTAAGCGAATCGCTGCGGGATAAGTATGGGCGGAGAACGTTTGGCGTCCGGTCCGGAGACACCGTAAAAATCATGCGCGGCGAGTATGCTGGCACAGAAGGCAAAGTCGAGCGGGTCAATCTGAAGAAGGGTACACTCGCGATCGATGGCGCAACGTTATTCAGGGCGGATGGGGAAGAGGTTCCAAGACCAATATATCCGTCGAATGTGATGATAACCAAACTGGATCTTGATGATGAAATTAGAGAACAGACACTTGGCAAGGTGATTGAGTGAGCAGACATCAGAAAAGACTTTCAATGCCGAAAACCTGGAATATACAGAAGAAGACTCATAAGTGGGCTGTTAAAGCTTCACCGGGTCCACATTCCGGGTTAAAAAGCATCCCTTTGTTATTGGTCCTACGGGACGTAATGAAACTTGCAAATTCGAGTAGAGAGGCGAAGAAAATCCTGCATGACGGGAATATACTGGTAGACGGCGTCGTCAGACGGGATTACAAGTTCCCGGTAGGAGTTTTCGATGTTATAACCATACCGAAGATCGATCTGTCGTACAGGGTGTTTCTGGATGAGAAACAGCGACTCAGTCTGAGAAAAATCAGCGACCCGGAGGTTAAATTGTGCAAGATCACCGATAAAACGATTGTCAAGGGCGGAAATACCCAGTTGAACCTTCACGATGGTTCGAATATCATTTCTGACGAGTATTCTTATCACTCCTCCGATTCAGTCATTCTCTCACTTCCTGAGCGGAAAGTTGTAAAGCACATCACCTACAAACCGGGCAGCCTTGCTCTTGTCATCGGTGGCGCTCATTCAGGAGAGCTCGCTACAATCGAGGATGTAAGAAAGACGCGGAGTACAATGCCAAACATGACCTCCCTGCATAGCAGTTATGATTTCGAGACGATCGAGGATTATGTATTTGTGATCGGCAAAGGCACGCCTGAGATCGAGACGCCGGGAGGTGATGTAGTTGACTGAACCGATGCGCGCAATCGAGGTCGATAAGGTGACCGTGCATATCGGAGTAGGCGAGAGCGGAGAGCGTCTAGTCAATGCCGAGAACATCCTTGAAACGATCACAGAACAGAAGTGTGTGAGAACGATCTCAAAATCCCGCATCCCCGCATTCGGGATCAAGATGGATGAGCCGATCGGTTGCAAGGTCACACTCAGGAGGGATACGGCATACAAGTTCCTAGATACGGCGCTTGCTATAATCGAGCGTAAACTGTATGCATCCCAGTTCGATGAGACCGGCAACGTGTCCTTCGGGATCGAAGAACACACCGATTTCCCGGACATGGCTTACGATCCGAATATCGGAATTTTTGGGATGGATGTCTCCTTAAGTTTGAAGCGACCCGGATACAGGGTCAGCAGGCGCCGCATCCAGCAGAACAAGACATCGCACAAACACCGGCTAGTCGCTGAGGATGTGCTGTCATGGATGCAGGATCGCTACCAGATAGAGGTGATGGAATGAGCGAGGATATTCAGATCGGAAAGGGCGCAAACGTCTGCAAACGATGCGGCAGGAAACAGGGGCTGGTTCGAAGATACCGCATATACCTCTGCCGCCAGTGTTTCAGGGAAATTGCGAAAGACATGGGTTTTGAAAAATATACGTGAGGTAATTATAATGGTACTACTTGACCCACTTGCTGATGCGCTCTCAGCCATCAGGAATGCAGAAAAAACAGGAAAGCAGGAGTGCATCATACGCCCCGCTTCAAAACTCATCGGTAACGTGCTCTCTGTGATGCAGAGTCAGGGATATATCCGCGAATATGAGTTTATCGAGGATGGAAAGGCAGGCGTCTTCGAGGTGCGTCTGCACGGAAGGATCAACGACTGCAAGGTCGTAAAGCCGAGATTCTCTACCAAACTTGCCGATCTTGAGAAATGGGAGAAACGGTTCCTGCCTGCAAGAAACTTCGGCGCTCTGGTATTGACAACGCCTCATGGCGTGGTATCACACTACGAGGCACGAGAGAAGAAAATTGGAGGACAACTCCTCGCTTACGTGTATTAGCGTATCAGGTGGAAAATGGCAAAAGAGATCAAAAAAACGGTTGCGATACCGGATGATGTGACTGTTTCGATCGATGGAAGAATGGTTACGGTGTCAGGTCCGAAGGGCGAGGTGTCCCGTGAACTGTGGTATCCACACATCACGATCCAGCAGATCGAGGATGTGATAAGTGTGGATGTCGATGCTGCGATGATACGGAAGAAGCAGAAAGCAATGGTCGGCACGCTTACATCCCACATCAAGAATATGATCGATGGGGTCGCGCACGGATACAGATACCAGATGAAGATGGTGTATTCCCATTTTCCGGTTCAATTGCGCATCGATGGTGGCAAATTCATAATAGGCAACTTTCTTGGCGAGAAGAAAGATCGGGTGGCACAGATACTGGATGGGGCTGAGGTGAAGATAAGCGGCGATGAGGTGACTGTCACCGGTATCAATAAGGAATCGGTCGGGCAGACAGCGGCGAACATCGAGCAGGCAACGAAGATCAAGGCACGCGATCCAAGGGTATTCCAGGATGGAATATACGTGATCGGGAAAGAGATGATGTCGTAGGTGATGATTTATGGATTCGGCAACCAAACGATTATTAAATACCAGAAAACAGCAGAAGAGCAAGAAACCCACATTCAAGCGTACCGACTCTCATAAGAAGAAGAAACTGGATGATAACTGGCGGCGCCCGAGAGGGCTGCAGAGCAAGCTTAGAAAGAGGATCGCAGCAAAAGGTGCGGTCGTACAGGTTGGATATGGCAGCCCGAAGGCAGTCCGGGGACTACACCCGTCTGGCTTTGAGGAGGTGCTGGTGCGAAATACGGACGATCTACAGCCGATCGACCCATCGTATCAGGCTGCACGGATTGCACGCACTGTTGGTGTTAGAAAACGGCAGATGATCGAAGAGATCGCAAAGAGCCGCGAGATAAAAATCTTAAACCCACTTCCTGAGGAGATAGTAGAGGCAGAGGAAGTAGAAAGGGCAGAAGATGCAGAAACAGAAGAGGAGGCGGCGTAAATGGCTGATCGTTACGATTTATCGAATCAACGGCGTATTGCTGCAAATGTGCTTAAAATAGGAGTTAACAGAATCTGGCTCGATCCTGAGGAGAAGGAGAGCATCGCTGATGCAACCACGCGGAATGATGTCCGGGATCTGCTCGAGTCGGGCGCGATCCAGGCGAAACCGAAGAAAGGTGTCAGCCGCGCACGCGCGCGACAGAGGGATGAGAAACGGAAATACGGACATGGAACCGGACACGGCTCACGGAAAGGGCGAAAGGGTGCGAGAACTCCCAGAAAGAGGGAATGGATCACCAAGATCCGTGCGCTACGCAGCCGTCTCAAGGAACTGCGTGCTGATGGTACGCTTCCCCCGAATGTTTACTGCAAGGTGTACCGGAAGGCGAAAGGCGGCGAGTACAAGAGCGTGGCGCACATGAACGCACATCTTATGGCGCAGGGACATCTCAAATGAATGTAGAGGTCGTTGAACTGGATGACCGCAAAGCAAAGTTCGTGCTTTCCGGTGTGACTCATGCGTTTGCAAACAGTTTGAGACGCGGCATGCTCGCAGAGATCCCGACGCTTGCAATCGATTATGTGAACATCTATGACAACACGTCGGTGCTCTTCGATGAACAACTTGCACTCCGTCTTGGATTGATTCCGCTTACAACCGACCTTGATTCGTATGTGCTCCCAGCTGACTGCGGATGCCGCGGAGAGGGATGTCCTCAGTGCCAGGTTTCGCTTACGCTGTCTGTAGAGGGTCCGAAGATGGCATATTCCACAGAACTGGTCTCTGCCGACCCATCGGTCATGTCGGCAGATGCGGTGCCGATCGTCAAACTGGCAGAAGGGCAGAGGATCTCGCTCGAAGCGATTGCACGGCTCGGCACAGGGCACGACCATGCGAAATGGCAGGCAGGAATTGCGTGCGGATACAAGAACATCCCGCGCATTACCGTATCAGAGGAGTGCGATGCCTGCGGGATGTGTGTGGATGCATGTCCGCGCGGCGTGCTCATGATCGCGGATGAGGTCGTGAAAGTGGTCGATGAACGCGCATGTTCGCTCTGCAGATTATGCGAGGGCGTCTGTGAACTCGACTGGATCAAGGTTGAGTCATACCCGGACTCTGTCATATTTACAGCTGAGAGCGACGGTTCGATACCGGTCACCGAACTGATTATAAGGTCTGCTGATAACATCAAAGAGAGGGCAACGGCACTGGACGAATACCTCGGCATCATCGATGCCTGATCCATAATGTGCGGGGGTTGCCCAGCCAGGTCAAAGGCGCTAGGTTGAGGGCCTAGTCTCGTAGGAGTCCGTGGGTTCGAATCCCACCCCCCGCATCACATACCAACTACCAACTATTTTCGAGAGCATGGTGCGCACATACTCGATATACGGCACGCGGAAACGCAAAAACGCCGTCTATCCACTCCTCGCGCACAGGTTCTGTGCACCGGTTATATTGATCATACTGCCTGTCCGTTATTTCGTTGTCGCCTTTCGTGATATATCCGGCGTGCGGCGCAATCGGGCCGCTATCCCACATCGGCTCGCATGTACTTCCGGTATATGATCACGTTACCATAGTCGCCGAACGTTTCGTGGCATGTTGTCCATGCAGTCAATCCACCTGTTAACCTATTAGCCGGATATGGGTGCCAGTTTCGGTCCTATGCGGATCTGCCAGTGAGTGTCTCGATCACCTTTGAGAACGCAAGGCGCACATATCCTGCATAAGGTATGCGGAAACGCGCAACACCAATCACCCATTCCTCGCGTATGGGCACGGTGCAGAGGGTATGTTGATCATACTGCCTGTTCGTTACTTCGTTGTCGCCTTTCGTGATATATCCGGCGTGCGGCGCAATCGGACCGCCTTTCCACATCGGCTCGCCTGCCTCAACATGGTACATTGCGCGGTGGATGATCGGAGTTACATCGGTGCGCCCGTACTTCTGGTACAGGATCACGTTACCATAGTCGCCAAATGTTCTGTAGTCTCTGATCGCACCTTCCTCGTATGTGGTAACCTTGGTGCGGGACATGTCCTGGATAAAGACGATATCCCCTTTCTTCATGTGCGGTTCCATGCTTCCTGACTCGATCGCCCGCATCGGCGCCCACGTCCCGAATATGAGCTGAGATAGGATCGCAAATACGAGGAGTATCTTTGCAACCGATATGAGGTCGCGCAAGACTCCTGCCAACGTGCTATCGCTCTGGTAAAATTCTTTTATTTGATCGAAACGTTCAGACATTAATATAATAGCAGTCCAGCATGATACATAAAACTTGTTCAATACCGATGCGCTATGTTAAAATATCGTGGGCACGAATGTAACGACATAGAGCACAAGGAGGCATTCGTCGGCTATGAAGCGCATAACATATCTGGTCCTGATCATCGGCATGATTGTATGTGCGATCGCTCTTAACGGCTGTATCCACCATGATGACGCGTCTCAGGCGTCTCCGCCCGTTGGTAGTACATATCTCAACTCGACAAATATCGAATGCGTGGACTGTCATGCAGTGCAGTATTTTGCCATAGAGGATGGGAGCGGCAGGCATGCGCCTCTAAACTGCACCTTCTGCCATATCCAGCACGGATACCAGCCAGACTGCCTGACATGCCATCCTGATACGCATGGCACAGGCATTCAGGGGTGTGGGATATGCCATCCGGACCCACACGCTCCGGAGTTACGGATCAATGATTCGCGTATCAACGACAGTATATGCCAGCCATGCCATCTCCCGCAGTACGATGCAATCGATACGGGCACAGGCAGGCACTCGAAGTTAAAGTGCGATCTATGCCATGTCCAGCATGGCTACCTACCTGCATGTGAAGACTGCCACGGACTGTTTCATGGCAGCGATGTAACAGACTGCGACGACTGCCATGATCCGCATGTGCCAGAATCGATCGAGTTTGATTATAACAACGACAGCGAATGCGCACGATGCCACCACTCAGTAATCGAAGAGACGTTTGCGAGAGAACATACAGTACATGCCGACTTGTCGTGTTATATGTGTCATCCGCTACATGCAGAGACGATGATGTGCATCGACTGCCATCCAGGGCACAGTACCTGGATGAGTATGCGCGACTGCCGCAACTGCCACCGGATCGGGCATGTGCCAACCGACATCCTGTACTCCCCAGACGCCGCGGAAACTAAGTCCGGATTATGTGTGGACTGCCATGCAAAGCCGTTTAACCTGATGTATGGGGGCGAAAGTGGGCACCGGTACATCGAATGCGTGGAGTGTCATCCCGTGCATGGCGCATTCGTCGCGTGTGATGCGTGCCATACACAGGATCCGTCTCACGGGACTGAGTGCGTAGCATGTCACGATTCTGCGCACGATACGATCTCATAACGATCACGGTTTCAAGAACCTGAGGCGATTGGGGAATAGCCACCACGATTATATCTACACGCTCAATACCGCGCGGTTAAAATTATGGGCTAAAAACACAGTGCTTAACATCGCGCTTTACCCCCTCTTTTGCGATTGGGCAGGTCACTTTTCGACTTCCCGCGCATCCATAACCTCGACCACATCCAGTTCTGTGACCACGACATCTGCTCCGACCACTCCCGCTAAACTCGGCACAGTCCTGCCCGAGTCCCCAAAGATCAGTTCCTTCACATATAGTCCTGCTTCGCACTCGATCCTGACAACAGCAAAGTCCCCTGCGAACGATTCGAGCAGGGCAGAGCGCACCGTTCGCTTCCGCACCAGATCAGCTCTCCGGTGGATGACCCTGGTCGGAGTCCGCTGCCGGATCGTGCCGGTTATCTCGCCCAGTCCTAAGATCAGTGTGTCACGATCGACGCCCGCGCACGAGATCGTTGCAAGATACACCTTGTCGTGCCGCGCGCCTTTGAGATTCCTGACCGTCTGGTGATCGACAAAACGTAGACCAGAGACGGCGACTTTTCCTTCGCAGTAAACGTTAATCTCCTGCTCGAGCCGCTCGAGATCGGTCGTCCGTTTTCCGGGTTCGTTTACCTCGAGAACGAAAGGTCTTCCGTCCCCGAGCATGAGCGCATCAATGTCCTCTCTGCCTGCGCCGTGAAACGTGGTGTCAGCGGCATCCATCGCCTCTACGACCTTGGCCGAGATCAGTTCATCCACAGACTCCTGATACATCTTGCCTGTAAAACCGCACCGTTCGCATCCCGCGCCCCTGCACTCCCTGCAGTGCCATCTGGTCTGCGGGATGCCGCGCACCAGTTTCTGGTATCTCCCACAGATGTATTCCGACCTGACCTGTAGCTCTACTGTGCCCTCGGAAATCTCAAGCAGGCAGACGATGTCAGGATCTGTGAAATTAACTTCCTTTCCTGTAGCACTTGCTATTAGTTTGCCGACCTCGCGGTTGATCTCTGATTTAAGCGGCTCAGCATGATCGGTTCCAACCTCCTCCCACAGAAGCTCCTCATTCTCAGACAGTAGCCCGCTAAGCCGGGTACCGACGAGAAACGTCTCGTACTCGCGCCCACCTATGGCATCTATCGCTCTCGATGCCCATAGACCGAGTTCCTCGAAGATGCCGTTACAGACCCAGCACCGCTCTGGAATCTGAAGGTCGGGGCGCGTCGGTTCGTCACCCGTTCCCGCCATGTCCGCGGTCATCGCAAGCACCAGCCGGATCGCAGCCCCCCGCTCTCTGTTTGTAAGGCCGGTTGACAGTTTCGCAAACTGCCTTCCAAGACAGTGATCGCAGATCAGCCCCTCTTCGAGGATGGCGCGTGCGATACCCGGAATCGTTTTGTCGTCACCACTCATCAGGTATCTCGATCTCGCCGCTACCTATCGCCTGCTGCGCAGCCCTTGGATCCAGCCCTTCTACGGTCACGCCCATCGGCACACAGGCGCCGATAATCTCCTTTGCCGCATTCGCAGGCGTGTACGAAAGAACTCTGTCCTTTTTCATGCGTGCGACCCGCATTACCTGCTCAACGGTCAGATCTCCAACAATCTCATTCTCTGAAGACCCCTTCTCAATCCCGATTTCTTTTAGGATCAGTGCTGAAGTTGGGGGTATCCCGACCTCGAGTGTCACGTTCTTGTCGGCGTCAACGATCACTTTGACAGGCACCTGCATGCCATCGAATTCCTTTGTCGCCTCATTGATGTCATCTACGACCTGCTTGATGTTGATGCCGAGCGGTCCGAGCGATGGGCCGAGTGGCGGTCCTGCAGTCGCTTTCCCGCCGGAAACCAGTGCTTCTACGATATCTACCATTTTATGATCACCTTATGTTTTACATGCAATTCGAGCGATTGGGTGATAATAGTTTCGGAGGTTTCGGCGAGACTTTCTAATCGAATTCGCCCCGATCAGCCCAATGCCCCTGTGATGTACTCAACCCTCTGCGGCGCCTCCACGACCGGGACACGCCCGTACAGCCCAATATTCCCATCAAGGAGGATCAGACCTCCTGTGATCGGCTTAACTCCTTTCAGAATCGAGAATGCCTCTTTGATCGATGCAATATCGATTGCCGCATTCCCGACAGCAGTGGCTGCCGCATCTGCAAGCGAGACGTCGCCCGAGAGGATCGTTGCAGCATCCGCATTCCCGAAACTGATCGAATGCCCGATCCTCCCGGATGATGTGCATATTCCGAGAATGGACTCACGCGGCTCTATCTCAAGCCCGATGCTAACATCGTCCGTTATTCCTGCGTATATCCCGACGATGACGGTCTCATCGTTGACGAGAGCGATATCGCCGCCGTTATCCACGATCGCATAAGTAGCACCGGCATCCACCATCGCTTCCACTGCGATCGCCGCAATCGTGCCTGCAACCGCGCTCATCGGACCGATGCCAAGCGCACTGCCTGCATCTGCCATCCGCACCGCGATATCAGGAGCACTTTTTGGGCACTGGTATTCGTCGAGAGTGGATGCGAAGAACGGGTCTCTCCGGATGAATCTTTCCAGATCGCGTCTGCATGATTCGATCGCACGCTTTGCGACCGGGATGTACTGTTCCTCTGAACTGATAGTTACGATGGTCTCTTTGAGCTGGAAACGCTCTCTTGGGTGCTTGCTTTGTGGGTTGCGGTCGGTCTTGTGCATGATTGTGGTCTTGTGTTGGGGATTATCTGCTAAGCGGTGGTTAGGTCCGTGAAAGGAAATGGAACCGATACAATATCCCCCCCGGTCAGGGGTGAGCGGCGCGTACTCATCAGATCTGCCGTAACGCGCAAGAAACTCGCGTGTCTTCTCGTCAGCAGCGCAGAGTCCGCATTTCCCGCCTGCTTCGATCGCCATGTTGCTCATAACGGCCCTTGACTCCACACTCATATCGTCTACTGCGTCTCCGAGAAACTCCATCGACATGTATGTCGCGCCATCTGCTGTGATCTGCCCGCAGAGATACAGGAAGACATCCTTCGAATAGATATGTGTACCAAGGTTCCCCTCGACCTCGATCCTGTAACTCGTTGGCACCTTCAGCCACGCCTTCCCGTACGCCATGATCGCTGCCATGTCAGTCGATCCCATGCCTGTCGCAAACGCGCCGAGCGCGCCATGTGTGCACGTGCGGCTATCAGCGCCGATGATTACCTTGTACGGGGCTGCGTGCTGTTCGAGAACGATCTGGTGACACACGCCGTCGCCGTTCTCGCAGAACTTAATCCCGTTCTCCTGCGCAAATTTCCGCATCATGATCTGGACGTTTGAGACCTGCTCACTCGGGGACGGTGACGCATGGTCGCAGACAGCGATCACCTTTTCGGGATCGTGGACGGCTCTTGTCGCAAGTTCATCCGCCATCAACTGGATCGCAAGCGGAAGCGTGCAATCGTTGCGCGAATGCAAATCCACGGGCACGACGACCATATCATTCGGTAGAACGTCTCTTCCGGTCTTTCTGGACAGGATCTTCTCTACCATTGTTTGTTTGGGCACGGTTATCTCCAGCAAAAGTCCTTATATCACCGAAACATAGATAAATGGCTACCCAACAATTGGAGGTAATCATGAGATTAAAAGATATTGTGCTAATCGTGGCAGTCGCGTCACTGATACTATCATCAGGATGCATCTGGCAGGATGAGAAGGTTGTCGACAGCGACGGCGATGGATGGGACGATGAACAGGAACTGGTTGCCGGAACAGATCCGAACAATGCGGATACCGATGGCGATGGTTACTGGGATTCAAAGGATGAAAACCCACTCGATCAGGATATACCAGTTCCACGGGTAACACCGACACCGGTAGAGACGGCTACACCGGCACAGCGACCCACCACATCAGCCACACCGACAATAACTCATGCATTCGAGATCACCGATCCTGTGGATGAGGATAGCGTTCCCCGTTTAATCGATGTCAGAGGCCATGGCGGCGTGCCCGGCGCAAAGGTCAGGATTCATGTCTACACTGAAGATGAAGGAGATAATCTTCGACCCGCTATCGAGTATGTCGACGAGGACGGTAACTGGGAAATAGAGGATATTGGACTATGGGACGTTACAGGGTATACAATAGGGGAAGAGGCTGTGATCTACGCGGTGATGACTGTTTCACGCCCGGGCGACACGATCATACATGCTTCCGAGAACGTCACGGTGTACCGGGAATAGGAGAGTATCAAGAATGATTACAGAGAGTCTACTGGCACCGGGACATCGCGGCTGCGCAGGGTGCGGGGCATCGCTGGCAGCGAAGTTTGTTCTTGAAGGCGCTGGCAGCGACTGCATCGTGTGCGGTCCTACCGGCTGCCTTGAGGTATTCACAACCCCCTACCCTGAATCGGCATGGCGGGTCCCGTACATCCACTCGCTCTTCGAAAACCCTGCCGCAGTCGCGTCAGGGATCGAGACCGCACTTGCTGCCAGCGGCAATACCCACACAAAGGTGCTTGTCATCGCAGGCGATGGTTCCACCTTCGATATCGGCATCCGCAGCATATCAGGCGCGTTCGAGCGTGGGCACAACATGACGTATGTATGCTACGATAACGAGGCGTACATGAACACAGGCATTCAGCGCAGTGCATCGACGCCTTTTGATGCATCGACCACAACGTCACCTGCCGGAACGGTTTCTTACGGCAATCCCTTCCCGAAGAAGGATATGCCCGCGATCCTTGTAGCGCATGGCTCGCCTTATGTGGCGACCGCTTCAATAGCGTACCCAAAAGACGTGATCCGCAAGATAAAAACCGCTACCGAGACCGAAGGTCCGACTTATGTCCAGATCCACGCGTCATGTTGCACTGGCTGGTACTTCGACAGTTCACTGGGCGTCGAGGTCGTACGACTTGCAGTAGAGACCGCGCTGTACCCGATCTTTGAGATCGTGGACGGAGAACTCGGGAAGGTGCATAAGATCAAACAAAAACCTGTCGAGGAGTACCTCCGGATACAGAAGCGGTTTGCGCATCTGTTCAAAGATGAGCGCGGAAGAGATGAGATTGCGAAGATTCAGGAAATTGCTGACGAGAACGTCCGGAAATACGGGCTTGTCAGGTGAAACATAAATATGTGAGATGATATAATTGACTATAGAGAATGGAGATTTTATACGGATAAATTATACCGGGCGGTTGGAAGACGGCATGGTATTCGACACCACCGACGAGGAAGTCGCAAAGGAACAGGACATATACGATGAGAATACCCGATACGATTCTTTCGTGATCATCGTTGGAAAAGGGCATGTCGTGGAAGGTCTGGATGAGGATATTGTCGGGAAGGAAGCTGGCTATCACGGGACGGTTGAGATTCCGCCGGAGTTGGGCTACGGCGAACACAAAACGGAACTGGTAAAGACATATCCCACATCCAAATTTACAGAGCCGCCTGTGAAAGGGATGCGGGCTGTCGTCGATGGGCAACAGGGCATGGTTGTCATGACGATCGGACGCAGGGTGCGCATCGATTTCAACAGCCCCATGGCTGGCAAAACCCTGATCTTCGATTATGTGGTCGAAGAGCAGATCGATGACGACCTCGACAAGATCAAATCCCTGTTACAATCCTACTTCCGGATGGATTTCGATGTGGAGCTTGTCGATGACGTTGCTATGATCGAACCGCCAGGTGATCTCAGGCTAAATCAGAACTGGCTGCTCGTGAAGTCGAGGATCGCAAGCGAACTCATCGGATCGATGGAACTTGATAGCGTGAAATTCGTTGAGACGTATCAGAATTCTGAATAGGGGCCATGAAAGCTTGTATCTTATGCGGTGGACTGGGCACGAGACTCCGTCCACTGACCCTTGAGCGACCAAAGCCGCTGATACCGCTTCTAAACAAACCCTCGATCGTGCATCTGATCGAGCACCTGAAGACCGAGGGGTTCACAGATGCCGTGCTGACACTCGGTTATCTCGGTGAGATGATCGAAGAAGAGACGCGTAAGATCGAGGGCATCGATATCGATTGCGTGTACGAACAAACCGCGCTCGGGACGGCAGGAGGGGTCAAGAACGCCAGATCGCACCTCGAAGATGGCACGTTCATGGTCGTTGGCGGCGATCACGTCCTTGATCTGCAGCTTCGTGAGCTATGCCGATTCCACGAGACAAACGATGCCATAGTCACAATCGGGCTGGTATGCATCGACAATCCTTTCGAGTACGGGGTATGCGACATGGATGCGGATGGCGTGATCCACAGGTTCCTTGAAAAGCCGGACGCCGGTGAGGCATTCAGCAATCTCGTAAATACCGGGATCTATGTCTGCGATCCCGAGATTCTGGACTGGATCCCGGGTGGCGAGATGTACGATTTTGCAAAGAACGTCTTTCCTTCCCTGCTCGACGCTGGAAAGGAGATTGATGGCTTTCTCGTGCAGGGCAGGTGGACTGACATCGGCAATCACGAGATGTACCGGAACGCATGTAAATGGAAACTCGATCAGATATCTGGCAGCGCAAGAATCCCCACACCACGGATCCGGGATCCTGTGATGATTGGGGCTGGTTCTGATATCGCGGAATCGTCCATGATCGTTGGTCCGGTTGTGATCGGCGAGAATACAACGATTGGGGCTCGGGTGCTGATCGGTCCGTACACAACGATCGGATCGAACTGCACGATTGAGGATGATGCGCACATCCTGACCTCGCACATCTATGACAACGTCCGGATCGGCAGGGAATCGCTTATCTTCAGTTCCATCATCGACAATGATTGTCACGTGCACGAGAATTGTTCGCTCGAGACCGGGACTGTGCTCGGTTCGAGGGCGGTTGTTTCTGAGGGCGCAATCCTCTCTGGTGTCAGGATATGGCCCAATAAGGTCGTAAAGCGAGGGGAGCACCTGCGGAGCGATGTGGTTGATTGAGGCACCAGCACCATGATGCCTGTGATGCTTTAAATCAACATAAACTGCGCTTTTTTTATTGGCAGACCAAAAATCGATACTACCCCTCTTCGGTAACACCATAAGCCGAAAACATCCCGCCCCACGAAAAGAGATAAGATACATCCGACCGAATCTGAACCTTAAGTGAAGAACGAAAAAGAGATCATCGAAGCCGCGCTCTTTGCTTCAGGCGGTGCAGTTGATATAACCCGGTTAAGCGACCTGCTCGATAAACCAGAAGACGAGACATCCCTGATCGCAGACGGATTGGTCGAAGAGTACCGGGAACGGGGATCCGGAATCGAGATCATAAAATCGAAAAATGCAGAGTACTTGATGCAGGTTATGCCCGAATACGTCGAATATGTGCGGTCGTTCGCGCCTAAGGAACTTCCTGCGCCTGTGCTCCGCACATTATCGGTGATCGCATACCACCAGCCAGTAACGCAGTCAGATCTCGTGAGGATTCGTGGAAACTCGGCTTATTCGCATGTGCATGACTTGCTCGGGATGGAACTGATCGGGTCGGTTCCAACAGGGCATACAAAACTCCTTACGACGACGCACAGATTTGCAGAGTACTTCGGTCTGGATTCTGCAGACCCGGAAGCTATTCGGAATGCGCTTAAGTCGAGGATGGAGGCACGGATCGGAGTTACCCCGATGTACGGATCGCTTCTGCGGCGGTGCGGGATTCCACATGTTGTAGTCGGTGCATACAACCCATCTGCCGAGGATCTTGTTTTGTTTGGTGATATTCAGGTGCTTGTGATCTCAAAAGGGTATACAGACAAGGTACGCGGGAATTTTTCAGGAGAGATCGTTGAGATCGCATCTGCCACCTTCGATGACCTGCTTGGGTCGGTAAAAGCGATCGGCAGGTATGGCAGGAAGAATGATGTTTCGAAGGTTGTCCTGGAACTGGAAGAATTGAAAGAGAGATATCGTGAAAAATCACGGAAACTGGATGCGGAGCTGGATATCAAGGTAAAGCCAGCATCGGAAATGGCAGCCCGTATCCTAAATGATCTCGGATTTACGATATCACAGACCGGAGTGCTGGTTGCGCCGGATTATCTCGGTACCGGGGACATTACGTTTCCCACACACAGCAATGCGTCTGCTGATGTGATCGAGCGGATAGCTGCCAGATACGATGCGATCCTCGAAGGGCTGCGCGGGTGATCCGTGAAGTTCGTCACTCGATTGTAGCATCTATCGTGACATCGGTCTTCATCGAATTTAAGACGAGAGCGCCTTTTTCGACCTCTGCGACGATCTCTTTCACGGTTTCCTTGTCGCCATCCGTCTTTATTGCAGGCTTCACAACGATCGTCGTGAACATCATCTGCCCCTCCACCTTTTCAAGCGTCCCTTCTGCGCTTGACTCGTAGGAGAGGATGTTGATGCCGGCTTTCTTTGTCTTTGCGATGAACGTGGTCAGGGCGCACGCATTCGCAGATGCGACAAAGAGTTCTTCAGGACTCACAAAGCCTTCCGGACCACGGAATTCCGGTGGCGTGGCAAACCCAAAACTTGCCTTGTCCCCAAAAGATACGGTCGCCTGATATCCGCTGTCCCATTCCAGGGTGTTTGAGAAGATGAATTTCGTTTCCATTGGTACTAAGCCTCCTTGTGATTGTATGATTGTGTAGACCGATTAAAAATCTTTGCTACCTCGGTGTCTAATTAATTTTTTATAGGGGCGGGCGGATAGGGTTATGCATAAGAGAGTTGAGCAGAGTTTCGGACGCGATCCTTGCAGATCGGGCAACAACAGACCGGTAACCGGTTTCGCACTGGTTTACGAACACTTGCATGCTACTTGGGTGCCGGTATACCCGGCTGACAGGAACGCGGAAAACGCGGCTCAAAGACATCTCTTTGGCCAGGTGATCTGGATGAAAATGGAAATATTGTTGATCGGGACTTGCGCTTTAGTTCATGCGCTGATAAGGGCGAATGCAACCGGGTATGTGGACAACGACCGCGGAGCTGGCTATGCGAGAGGACCGATAGAGGTAGTATCATGCTCGACAGCCGGATGCTAGTGCTAATACTCATAGTCGCTCTGGTGTTTGTGACAAACGCTGGTGCGGCGGCGGCGGAGGCTGTGACATTTACCGGAAGTTACGACACCGGGATTGCACGTTACGTTGCTGTGTCAGGTGACTATGCGTACGTAATCGATGATAATAATGGTCTTGTGATCGTGGATGTCAGCGACAAGGAGGCACCAGTGGTTGCAGGAAGTTACGACGCGGTAGAAGATGCATGTTCTGTTGCGATATCAGGTAACTATGCGTACGTAACTGATAAGTACGACGGTCTTGTGGTTCTGGATGTCAGCGACAAGGAGAAACCAGTACGCACAGGGAATTACGACGTCAGGGGATATGCACATGCTGTTGTCGTGTCAGGTGATTATGCGTACGTAGCAGATCGTAGTAATGGTCTTGTGATTGTGGATGTCAGCGACAAGGAGAAACCAGTGTGTGTAGGACGTTATAGAGTCGCAAGAGATACATATGGTGTTGCTGTATCAGAGGACTATGTGTACGTAGCCGATTATAACAACGGGCTTGTGATTGTGAATGTCAGCAACAAGGAACAACCTGTGCTTGCAGGAAGTTATAACCTGGAAGGGTGGTCTGTGGGTGTTGCTGTGTCAGGTGACTATGCGTACGTAGCCAGTGGCTCTGATGGTCTTGCAATCGTGGATGTCAGCGACGTGAAAGCACCGGTGTTTGCAGGAAGTTACGACGCCACACCTCATGTAGAGACTGTCGTTGTGTCGGGCGACTACGCGTACGTGACCGATACGGATGCCGGTCTCGTGATTGTGGATGTCAGCGACGCTGAAGCACCAGAGCTTGCAGGAAGTTATGACACTGAGGGAGACGCTCACGCTGTTGCCGTGTCAGGCGACTATGCGTACGTAGCTGATGGTGGCAAAGGTCTCGTTATCCTGCACGTAGGCGCAGGCGCCACTGCCACACCTACCCGCATCGCTGCGACAGTGTCACCGGAAACGACGCCGACGCAAACGACGCAAACATCTGCGAAAAGTCCGGAAAGTGAAGCACCCGGATTCGGAGGCGTGTTCGCAGTCGCGGGTCTGCTTGCAATTGCATACCTGATGCGGCGGCAGGGATAAGAGTAGAGAATATAACTGACGGGGGATGACCGCATCCCCCAATCATTTTTTCGGGCAAACAGGGAGCCGCAGCCCACAAATCACTGACACAGTCACGAACACATCTCGATTAAGAGTTCTTCTCCGCTCACCGTTCCCCTTGCGATGAGCACGTCGCCTGCGCAGAGCACTGTTCTTGCGCCGGGGCTGTAAATCCACCGATCCCCTCGCTTGACTGCCATGATATGCACACCGGTCTCGGTCTCGAGCTTGAGTTCTCCAAGCGACTTCCTGGCAACCTCGGAACCCGGTGCGATCTGTAACTTGGTGACCACCTCGTCAGACTCGCGCACGGCAAGCGCCATGATCGGATGCGGCTCGATCTCCCGAAGCACCACGTCTGCGATGTCGTAAGCCGCGTCAGAGATCGCTTCTGAGGCATTGGCGAGATGCAGGAGTCCCCTGAGTTTATCCACGTCCTCGATATTTTTTGCCGATTCGAGCACCCAGTGCTGGAGTTCGTACCTCATGCCGTCCATCTTATCCTCGATGTAGCGCACCTCCTCTGCGATCTCTTTATTATAGAAAAGCATTGCAGAATATGCAAGCCCGACCGCAAGTTCGGACATGTTCTTCATCTCCACAATCAGGTCGACCGCGCGGTCGAGATCGCCAAGTACGCGTTCCGGCTCGACTCTGGTTCGCGCGTAACGCTTGCGGGTTGCGCACTCCATAAAAAGCGGCACGCCTTCATCATGCCCGCGTGCAAAGACGACATCGCCAGCCTTCACAAGCGTACTGTGATCAGGATCATATATCCAGTTTCTTTCTCGCCTGATCGCAATAAGCCACATACCGGTCTCGGTGTCGAGTTCGATCTCCTCGAGCGTCCGTCCTGCCATCGGCGACTCCGGACTGACCGTTGCGCTTGCAATCGTCTCCTCTGCGCCACGCAGATCCGGTTTCAGTTCAACAGGTATCCCGAGATCGAGGAGCGTGATCTTTGCGATATCGCCTGCTGCATTCGAGATGTTCTCGGCTGCCGCGCCAGCCTGTAGCACGCCTGCAAGGGCTTCTGCCTCCTCGATCCTCCGGGCGCTTAACATCGCTGAAATCATCATGTAATATCCAAGGGTATCCATCTTCTCTTCGAGGCGGATAACCTCCATCGCGATCTCCTTGTCGTCATAGATCACGGCAGAGTATGCAAGATCCATCATCAATTCGGATGTGTCCTTCATGTCGATCAACAGATCTTTCATGCTTCTTGTGCAGTGTTTGAGTTCTTGTGTCATGTTTCTTAGAATATCCTTCAGGTAGCAACTATGCCGACGGCTAATGGTTTAGTTGTTGCGGGCATGTTGCAAACCCGCCACTCATCATTTCCATAATCAGATGCAGTCCCGTATATCGCAGCCCCGTGCGGTATATCCGTATCTTCTCCGGTTGCGTCGTCCATTGCTATTTCAGATTCCAGTACTGTACGGATACCTAATCTACTCATGCGGTATTAAATCCACCGAAGCCGATGATGGCGCACAATCGTGACGCACAATCATGACGAAGGCGAGTCAGGACGGGGTTGCCGCAATCTCGCAAACGGTGAATCCTTCGCCGCAGGTGGGGGCGGGCCGGGTTGCGCACCATAACTACCTTATATCGTTGCCGCCCAATACCAAAGACAAAAGGGTAAAAGGGCGAATCATGGATCCGATCCACATCTTTACGGTCTTTGCGATAGTCCTTGCGGTGGGCATCATCGCACAGATGGTCGGCAGACTCACACGGATGCCGAGCATCGTCTTCTTGCTTGCGGCAGGGATACTGCTCGGACCGGAATGTGCTGGATTGATCGATCCGTGGATCTACGGCGATGGTCTGAACTTGATCATCACATTTGCGGTGGTGATCATCGTATTCGACGGCGGCATCAACGTCGATCTCAGGCACCTCCGCAGGGTATCGGGAAGCGTCCTTGCGCTGATCAGCATCGGCGTACTGATCACCATGATCGGCGGCGCTGTCGCAGCTCATGAACTGACAGGGCTTGACTGGCATTTCGCACTCCTCTTCGGCGCGCTGGCGGCGGCGACGGGTCCAACCGTCATTGTGCCGTTGATGAAGGCGATACGGGTGAATAACAGGGTGCGAAGCATTCTGGAGGTCGAGGGCATATTTAATGATGCAGTCAGTATAATTCTTGCTGCCCTTATTTTTGAATGGATCGTGACACCGTACCTGCACCCGGGATACGGGATTGCCATGTTCCTCATGAGGATTGCGACTGGCGGGGCAGTCGGGCTGGCTGGCGGGCTATTGTGCGTATTTGCACTGCCCCGGATCCATGCCATCACCAATGAACTGTTAAACATCACCACAGTCTCCTTTGTCCTGATCACATACACGGTTGCAGAACTGATCTTAAGCGAGACCGGAATCTTTGCGGTGGCGGTTGCCGCAATATGCGTGGGCGCGTCAGATATACCGCACAAAAAGGAGATACAGGAGTTCAAAAACGATTTATCTATCATTCTGCTATCAATAATCTTTGTTCTTCTTGCTGCAATGTTAAATTTTGACAGCATCCGGTCCATCGGGATAAATGGCGTATTCGTTGCTGCCGCCCTGATCTTCATCGTGAGGCCGGTTGTGGTCTTTGCATCGACATTGCATTCGAAGCTGCGGTGGAAGGAGAGGTTGTTCATATCCGCGATAGGACCTCGTGGAGTTGTGCCTGCAGCGATGGCGACATACTTCGCAATCGAACTTGCTGATGCAGAAGCGGGCAGTACCATCATGGGTCTTGTATTTATATGCATCATCATCACAGTAACATTGACTGGCGTATCTGCAAGGCCGGTTGCAAGAGCACTTGGGGTGATACCAATGGAGATACTAATTGTCGGAGGCGGCGGTGTCGGATGCACGCTCGCACACCGCCTGATCCAGAGAGGCGAGAACGTGGTCGTTGTCGATATAGATCCTGAAAACTGCCGGCGCGTGGAGGAACTCGGGGTGCCTGCGGTAGAGGGGGATGCCGGGGACGTGGCAGTCCTCACAAAGGCAGGCATCAAAAACGCCAGATATCTTGTCGCGACCACCGATCAGGACGGCGTGAACCTGCTTGTCTGTCAGATCGCAAAGAACAAGTTCGGGGTAGGGGATGACAAACTCGTCGCGCGGGTCAATGACCCAAAGAACCTGTCTACATTCCGCGATCTCGGCATCAGGTCGATGAGCCCGATCACGTCGGCAGCCTCGATCCTGGATAATCTGATCACACACCCGAGTCTCTTCTCGATGTACGAACTCGGCGAACGTGGTGATATCATCGAGATTCCGGTAGCCAATCAGGAGATGATCGGAATGCCGGTAAGGGATCTCCAGCTTCCGACTGACGTCCTGATCGTGCTGGTTCGGAGGGGCGATGCAACGCTGATCCCGCACGGCGATCTGGTCATCGAAAGCGGCGATCGGGTCACGTTCATGGGCGCGAGGGATGCTGTTAGAAAGGCGGTCGATATGTTCTGGTAGGGTTGTAGTAGAGATGTAACGCGCCCGGGTCACGTCAGGTCATCTCAATGACCCTTTTTCCTTTCCTCATCGGGACGATCTCGCGTCGCTCACCTTCAAACGTCCTTGCAAGTTCGCGCCCATTCTGCAGGTGGTCGAGAAGCAGTGCCAGCGCAGCCACCTCCGAATGGGGCTGGCTTCCTGCTGCAACATTCAGATCCGCGAGATCGTAGATGGCCGGAGGTACTTTTTCAGCGCCGACGATGATCATGAGATCGCGGTTTTGCATCTCAGAGGTCACATCAGGCAGATTCAAGCCGTACATCGTGAGGTGCACAACCATGCCGCCCTGCTCCTTCCACTGCTTGATCGCCTCCCTCCAGTTGACATCTGTCTCGACAAAGAAGTCCCCGCCCCATGCCCGGGTCACGTCATCGATGCTTTCTTTGATTTTGGGGTCATCTGCCGCAAGGAGCATCCCGGAAGCGCCAAGCGCACGCGCTGTCAAGCCCACATGTGTGGTTATGCGTTTGTCCCGCACCGGGCGGTGTCCGATCCGCAGTACAACAAGTTTCATGATTAAGTTATCTTCCTGTAGATGGGAAAGGGTTTTGATGCGAAAATGTGAGATCACGCCGGGGTTGGGATTCGAACCCAAGTGTTCCAAGGGAACAACAGGTCTCGAGCCTGCCGCGTTAGTCCGCTCTGCCACCCCGGCAACATGCAACGTCTCGGTGCAGGGTGTTACATTACGCTGACGACCATATTTAATGTATATGGTTCAGGTGGGTGGGATGTGGTCATTCGGGTACAAAAATCTCAAGAACAGGGGATTCGTTTTCCATTCTCACTCCACCACCCTCACCGTGATCAGGTTGGTGGTTCCGGCAACGAAGATCGGCACTCCGGTCGTGAGCACCACCCGGTCCCCCGCCTTCAAAAAGCCAGCGTCCATCGCGGATCGCACCGATGCATCCATCGCCTCATCAGTCGTCCCCACCGCAGGGATTTTAAGCGTGGTAACGCCCCATATAAGCGCAAGTCTGCGGAATGTCGCCTCGTCCGGTGTTATCGCGATGATCGGAGTTTCCGGTCGGTACATCGAGACGACGGTTGCCGTGCTTCCCGAGTATGTGGTGGTGATGATCGCTGCGGCATTCAGATCGCGTGCAAGCTGGCAGACGGCGCGCCCGATGCTGCGCTTTATCGAGAGCCCGGTCGCATCGGCGTCTGCTTCCATGCGCACCCGCCAGCCAGCAGACTCGGTCGTTCTTGCGATCCGGTCCATCATAACAAGGCTCTCGATCGGATAGTCCCCGATCGTGGTCTCTCCTGATAGCATGATCGCATCAGTCCCGTCCAGTATGGCGTTTGCGACGTCTGTCGCCTCGGCGCGGGTCGGGATCGCATCATGGATCATCGATTCGAGCATCTGGGTGGCTGTGATGACTGGCTTGCCAGATGCATTGGACTCCGCGATAAGCCTCTTCTGCGTAATCGGGACATCTTCGATCGGAATCTCGACTCCGAGATCTCCTCTCGCAACCATAATCCCATCCGCCACCTTTAGTATCTCTGAAAAATTGTCAAGCCCCATTTTCGTCTCGATTTTGGCGATGACCGGGATATCTGCCCCCTGGTCATGGATCATCTGCTTGACGCCGGAGATATCAGATGCTCTTCTCACGAACGAAACCGCGATGTAATCGACATCGTGCTCTATTCCGAATGAGAGATCCCGTTTATCTTTTTCAGTGACGCTCGGTACCGAAAAATGTGCATCCGGGACGCTTACCCCCCTCTTATCGGTTAGAACGCCCCCGACAACGACCTTCGCCTCGACACACTCTCCATCGGTTTCCACGACCACCATCCTGATCCTGCCGTCATCGATCATGATCGTCTGACCCTCTGACACCTCTTTAGCAAAGAGCGAATACCTCACACCGATATGACACTCATCCCCGATTATATCGCTGGAATGGATGGTCAGATCATCTCCAGCGCGTATGATGACGCTTCCGCCCTGCACCCGGGAGGTCCTGATCTTAGGACCCTGGATATCCAGCATGATGGCGACGGCACGGTTCTGCTCCTGCGAAATAGCCCGTACCATGCGTATCTGTCTCGCGTGCCACTCATGCGTGCCATGTGACATGTTGAGCCGGCAGACGTCCATGCCGCGTCCGATCAGCTGGCGCAGGGATTCCTCGGATTCAGTGGCTGGTCCGG
>JGI12150J12686_100590_pt1 | contig 25224 bp, 20 predicted proteins | sample ANMFosRound1_FD_12686 | JGI IMG/M metagenome (IMG submission 12686)
ATAAGTAGTTCTATCAGTTGTCACTCGATCAAGAGATCAATATGTAAAACTGGTGGCGGGTAAATTATTATTTGTGAGTTGCCTTAGTGACAATAGGAAGGTCGTTTGATACAAAAGACGCCGAAGATTTGAAATGGTGGTTCTGGCTCAATGTGTATGCGTGGAGAGATCATATAAATACAGGTGATCAACGTAGAGCACAGGACATACTTGAGGAGACCATAAATAAGATTGGAGATCGGAATCTTGATTCTGATATGCGTGTAGCCCTCGCTGATGGAATCTATCGGATTCTCAAAGACGATGAGCGGACACGTACATGGTTGCAGGATGTCGCTCAGCCCGAGTTGATGACCGACGCTATATCTTTTGATGCGGGCTTAAATCCGTTTCTTCAGCGGTTTTGGCTCAATCGTTTGTTCTATGCAATAGGAGATACGCGATCTCCATCTGAGATCGTTCCGGATTCAGAGGAACCTCGGCATCAGGGAATCGTTGAATTTGAGCGAGCAATCTGTGTGATAGCGCATATCTGGGCTGAGGCATGGCTCAATCAGCGTCTTGGCATATCGACCATTAAGGAAAAAGTCTTACCAATTCTTCGTATCTTTAATTGGTCATCCCATGAAACCCTTCGCTGGACATCATGGTACGTTGCTGAAGGTGCCCGTGGCGAATTCTACACGTTGCTTATAGATGCAGTAGCACAACACGGTCACGAGGCAATTGAATCGTTACGTGTGTTATTCGAAAACGAATGGGACAATCCTGAGATCGGTTCTTTCTGGCCCGCCGACGTGCGCCGTCAAGTCATAATGACTCTGGTGCGTGCTGGTGTGAACCGGCGTTGGACTACTGAAAGGCTGAGTGCACTTGAAACTATGATGGCGGAGAGGAGTGATGTGCACAGTCGTGTCGATGAATGCCGCAAGCAAGCTGAAGCATGGATCACGTTGGATGATAACGAGTCTGCCCGTCGAGTGCTTGACCGAATGCTCCAAGGGTCTTTTGGCGTAGGCTTTCGAAAGGACTACCAGCTCGATACTTGGATTGAGTGGTTAGGTCAGATAAATGAGGTGGAACCAGAACGAGCTGCAGAACGAATTGGGTGGTTTGCTCGGGCAACCAGGACACTTGAAGAAACTACCGATGACGCGGCAGCCATATACGCAGCCAACAAACTGCTTGCGGTAACGTTTCGATGGAGCCCACGAAGGGCTATATCTCTCTTCCACTGGTTTATAGAGCAAAGAATAATGCGGCACGAAGAGGCAGTTCGTATTCTTCTGCGAGAATCTCTTAAAAGCCCCGATACTCTAACACAGTTAGTTCTCTTCTCACTGGTTGATTTTCTGCTTCCCATTGCCACTGAAACAGATGATGAGCTTGTGATCATGTTAATCACACATGCTGCTGCCAGTCAGGGAAACGAGAATGCTCTTGAAACGGCTCGTTATGTTCTATCCAAAGTGCATATTCACGCGCTTCCATCTACAAGGCCCAAGTGGCGCCGTGCAATAGCAAGAGCGTTACTAAAACATGGGATTGACCTAAGTAGTGTTGGTCTTGGGGCAGCGGATATCCAGCCCGATCAAAAAGAAGATTTTTCTTCCAGTTTGCTCAAAGTGAAGGACGGCTCTACGACCATGAGCATCGATGAAGTGGAGCTGCGGGTCTCTTCGGTTTCAGATTTGCAAGAATTGTTAGACAATGAGTCCGATGACTCATATTTCGATTGGGAATCAGTTGTTACACATCTGGCTGAAAACTTAGATGCGGAAGGTATTCACACCCTGACCAATCTTTTCCAGAGTAAACGCAATTCCGCACACATCTTCGCAATACTCAGTGAGAAGCTTTGCGATTTGGGCGATCGTGAGGGGGCTTGGTCTCTGGGGGAACAGGTACTCAAAGCACCAACAGCTTATGGATGGAGTCGGTGGTTTGGTGATGGTAGTAGGTTGGCTGCTTTCGAGGCATTGGTTCATGCGAACCCGAGCAGATCTCGTCCACTCGTGTATGAAACACTTGTCCGAGATTTGTCCGGCGAGTTTCAGTATCATAGAGACGTTGCGCTGAACCTCGGTGATATCTTACCCCTGCTCACCGATGCGTTACCCATCCAGGAGATCTGGTCAGAGATAGAGCGATACGTTCATGCCCTATTTGATGATTCCTCGCTACCTATGGACGGTCCGACAGAGCTATATCAACGATCCATCTCAGATACGGCCCACAGGGCTATCGCTGACTTGTTACTGTGTCACATAGATCATCCGGTAAATGCTGTGTCACAGGCAGCTCATCGTGTTTGTGCGAAACTTTTGTTCCGACATGATCCCACGATTCAGGACGCTATACATGAATTTCTCGAAAAAACCGAAAGTCACCAGGAACACATCCTGATGGTTTTAGACGCGGTCAGTTTTCAAGAACCGGATGCGGTAGTTCCATTTTGCAGAAAAATTGCGAGTTTGTGCCAATCACCAAACTATGCAATCAGGCGAGCCGCCAAGACAATCTGCGAATATGGCGGCTGTGAGTTGCCAGATTCCAGTTATAATCTTATGCCGCCACCAGTAGTCGTTGTAAATTCGCCATCAAACTCCTTTTTGCTACCTTGCTACAGCCCGCCTAAGCTACCGACGATCTATCAGCTTTCACTTCCACCGCACAGTATCACAAATCTTGCTGACCGAAAAAGTATCTCCGCAGGGGCGCCTTTACCCGATTCGGACGACCCAATTGATCTCCTTTACCCTTCCGACTTCCAGATAGGGTTTGTTGCTGAAGAAGCCCGACTTCCGAAAGTAAACATGTTCCACCGTGCGGTTCAGATCATGCGGCAACTCGCCCCACAAGAGACATGGTCAGCTCAGGGTGAGAAACAGCTACGTGCAACCCTTAATCCCGCCGGATTGCGCCTTCCGTTTCGAAGACCGCGGTCAGTGCTTGCCCGTCGGGCAATGTTCCATGTGATCGCTGAATTGATCGACGCTAATGTACTTGGTATCAGCAGCCTTCATAGGTTGGACTCCGTTCTCCGGTTCTACGATCCGGTTATGATGTTAGCCGAACCCAAACAGCGACCTTCAGACATCAGTCCGATATCCGGATTGCACCAGTACGAGAGCTGCAGCGAGGAATGGCTTGAACAGGTTGACAGAACTGGTGAATTGGTCAGCTTCAAAACACCTGATGAGAAGATTATACTAGCTGAAAAGACGACGCTGAAGCGTCTTGATTGGGAAAAACCTACCGAGATCCACAGGAGCGTCGTATGCTCATCCGCAACTGCGCATCCTAACTCAGATTATGGATCTGATTCATTCTTCCAGACCGTTACCAATCGTTTAGTCATGGAATACCTCAACATAGAAGTTGACGTGATCCAGACTCCATTGATCCTCCACCACATCGCTTATGGTTACGACTCTCATGGAGCGGATTGGCTCGCTCTGAACCCTGCTGTCTGTTATCTAATAGGATGGAAGCTGGCTAATGATGGTTTGTTTAGATGGGTAGACAACGAAGAACGGGTAATGGTAGAAAGTGTCTGGTGGGTGGACGGTCTCTTTGAACAATCTCCACCACATTTGAATGAAGAGGTTGGTGGGGGGTGGCTCGTGGTTGCTTCGCCAGAAGCTTGGGATGTTATAAGATCGCAGTTTAACTCATTGAAGCGAATTGTTAAGGTTGAACGTAGTTTTTACCGGGATGGACAAGAGTTGAAACGTAATATACACTCAGAAGAAGTTGTTTTGTGATTTAATCGCAACTTTGGACACAGCAATGATAAACATCAGCTCTGATAGCAACGCAACTCCTATATACCAGACAGGCAAAGAATCCACCATGGTGATGAGAACGATTGAGATCAAGGAGATCAAATACGAAGTGGACAAAGAGCGAAGAGGGGGTGTAATATCCCGATTGAAGGAATTATACAGAGACCAACTCGATATATTCACAGAAGGGGATTTTGTTGGTGTCCGGGGCGATCTGCATAACTATAAAAGAAGAAATAGAATATTATGGATAATGAGTGGTGGCAAACATGGGAAGGATTTACCGACCGGTTGAGGTTGAATGTGGCAATAGGAAAGCCACGACCGTCGCAATTATAGATACTGGTGCTGATGAAACTATGATTAGCGAACGGTTGGCAGGTAAAGTTAATTCTGACTTATACGGTGTTTTCAAGGCGATTTGCGCGTCTGATACTATATTGGAAGGAAAGTATGCTGATGTAACGATCAGGGAACTGTGGAGCGGGGTTGAGATCATAATGACTGTTGGCGTTTCTGATAAGCCGTTTGGGACGGATGACATCGATGATGAGGGTGTTGAAGCGATACTCGGGGTCGATTTCTTGCAGGAGACAGAAATGCCTCTTGATTTTGGCTATTGACACGTCGAATGATTATGTGTGCAGGCAGCGCATTGATCGCTTTATGCATCAAACACGGTCCGGCTCATTCATAGCCAACCAACCCCCATACATTCGTGAGATTCGTTTATTCGGGTCATTCGTGACTGTGAGCATAGCGAGCGAAGCCGTTGGCATAAAATCATTCCGCATGAACAACCCCGGCCCTCTAAAACTATGTTCTGAAATGTTAGAATTCCAAATTGCGCTTACGGTGTGGTATATGAACCTTCCAATGTTCACGACACGGTTTCCCGCTCAGAAAAAAAAGAGACTGTTCAGAGGATTCATCCTCCGAACAGAAGCCCGGTGCCGAACATCGCGGCGAATAGTATCGCGATGATGTTGACCACCTTAATGAGCGGATTTAGCGCAGGTCCTGACGTGTCCTTGAACGGATCGCCGACCGTATCGCCAACGACCGCTGCCTTGTGTGCTTCAGAGCCCTTGCCGCCGTGCGCACCGTCTTCGATTAACTTCTTGGCGTTATCCCATGCAGCGCCGCTGTTTGCCATAAATAGCGCCATCAAAAGCCCGACAACGATGATCCCGATCAGAAACCCGCCGAGCGCAACCTTGCCGAGCAAGATCCCGACGATTAATGGAACACCGATTGCGAGGATGCCTGGGATCACCATCGACCCGATCGCTGCTTTTGTCACGATGTCGACCGCTTTCCCGTACTCCGGCTTCGTCGTCCCTTCCATGATTCCGGGGATCTCCCGAAACTGCCTTCTTACCTCTTCCACGATCTTAAAAGCGGCTTTCCCGACCGCATTCATCGTAACTGCGCTGAACAGGAACGGAAGGAGTCCTCCGATGAAGAGCCCGACTAACACCAGCGGATTGTCAAGACCGAGCTCGCCGATATCAAGCCCCACCTTGTGCCTGTAATCAGCAAAGAGCGCCAGCGCGCCAAGAGCGGCTGATCCGATCGCATACCCTTTCGTCACCGCTTTCGTGGTGTTTCCGACGGCATCGAGTTTATCGGTCACGTCCCTGGTACTCGCTGGAAGCGAAGCCATCTCTGCGATGCCTCCTGCGTTGTCAGTGATCGGCCCGTACGAATCGAGGGCAACGATGATCCCGGTCGTGGAGAGCATCGCAGCCGCAGCTATTGCAATGCCGTACACGCCGATCGCAGGATATGTAAGCCCGCCAACCACAGCAAACGATGCCAATATGCCTGCACAGATCACGATAACAGGCATCGCTGTGCTTTCGAGACCAATAGCGAGCCCTGAGATGATATTTGTGCCTGCACCGGTCTCAGCCGCGCGTGCTACCGCCTTAACAGGTCTGAAATTGAGTGCTGTGTAATACTCGGTGATGATCACGATCAGCACCATGATCACGATCCCGACGATCGACGCATACCAGAATCTGATGTCGCCCATCATCCAGTCGGTAACGAAATAAAACGCTACCAGGCAGATCAGTGCCGCTGCCGCCACACCTTTATAAAGGGCGCGCATGATATTCTTGCTCTTACCAAGTCTGACGCAGAATATTGCAATTATCGATGCGAGAATCGCGACCGATCCGAGAATCAGCGGATACGTGACCGCATTCGGATATTCCGCGACCACAATTGCTCCAAGAAGCATCGCAGCAAGCGATGTGACCACATACGTCTCGAAGAGATCAGCGCCCATGCCCGCGCAGTCCCCGACATTATCCCCGACGTTATCCGCAATCACAGCAGCGTTTCTGGGGTCATCCTCCGGAATTCCCGCCTCCACCTTGCCGACGAGATCAGCGCCGACATCAGCGGCTTTCGTGTAGATCCCGCCTCCGACCCTCGCAAAGAGGCTGATCAGACTTGCGCCAAAGGCAAAGCCGACGATCAGATCGACGTCTGCTGGCGCCCCGCCGTACAGTATGTAAAACCCGCTTGTGCCAAGCAGTGCAAGACCGACCACGGCAAGCCCTGTCACCGCGCCGCCCCGAAACGCAATGGACAGTGCCTTTTCAAGACCGTCCTTTGCAGCGTTTGCGGTTCTCACATTCGCGCGAACCGAGACGTTCATGCCGATGTATCCTGCCAACGCGGACGCTGCTGCGCCGACAAGGAACCCGAAAGCGATCTTTGACCCCTCGCCACCAAGCAACTCATCCATTGCGGCAGGGGTGCCTTGCTCCAAAAGGATTCGCAGGGCATTATCGCCAAGCAACGTCCACATTGCAGCAGCCAGTATGATCGCAACGATTGCAACCGTTCTGTACTGGCGGTTCAGATACGCCATCGCACCCTCCTGTATCGCCGCTGCGATCTCCTGCATCTCTTTTGTGCCCGAGGGCTGTTTCAAAACGAGATACGCAAACACACCCGCGAACACCAGACTGATAATGCCTGCCACGGGCGCAAGATATAATATGTTGTCCATTTCTAACTATCTCTCCTGTTTGTATTTTAGTTTGTATTTTATTATTGGATGAATGTCATGTAATAAGAATGTGTCGATCTCACAGTCCGTCACCATCAAATACCAGAAACCCAAATAGTCGAAGTACAATCGTGGAAACGGTGGTGGTTTGGCATACTATAACCCTGTTATGGAAACTCCATTCATATACGTAAAACAGACGTTTGGGTATGAACCTCTGGTTTGCAGCTTATGGGGTGTGAGACTGTCGCCCTATCAGGGACAGGTCATATCTCCATCGGTGTTCGGTTAAGACCCAACCACTCCGCTAAACATAGGTATTCCAATAACAGCGGACGCTTTTCGGGTTATCAGCATATAGTCGATAAAAGTATATAAAATTCTCTATTATTCTTTATAGAGAATTAACCACAGAGGTCACAGAGGAACACAGAGTCCCCCTATCACTCATTACTCATAAATTTCATCTTAAAACAGGTTACATCTCTCTGTGTCCTCTGTGGTTTTATTTCCCATATTTTACCCAAGCTACGCTCACGTAGCGTGCTTCAATTGATCAGAAATCCAGTTACATGGATGAGCGAATCGGTTTTGTGCACGATAAAGGTTGGGCAAAGATATTAAGGAGTGGATAAGCGCACAGGTAGATCTCTTGGGGTGCTTAACCGAACACGCATGGTCATATCTCAGAGAGCGAGAGTGGTGTTCCGGCCAATAGTCTTGAAGTACATTAGTCGTTATGATTGAGATATCCGGTGCTGCAAAAACATATACACCGAAGAGTCCCGGAAACCTTTAAACCACATCTATGCGAAGATTACGCCATGACCGGAAAGATAATATCGATCCACTCGTTTCGGGGCGGGACCGGGAAATCGAATATTACTGCAAACATAGCAGCCTGCATAGCCTCGAAGGGAAACCGCGTCGGAGTCATCGATACTGATATCCAATCTCCCGGGATTCACGTCATATTCGGGTTTGATGAGTCCAGCATCAACGAATCCTTAAACGACTACCTCTGGGGCAGGTGTGCGGTTAAGGATATCGCGTACGATGTCACAAGCAGCGTCGGACTAAAAAATGGCGAGTTATACTTCATCCCGTCCAGCATGAAGCTGGGTGAGATCGCAAGGATTCTCAGAGAGGGTTACGATGCTGAGCTATTGAATGCAGGGCTTAAAAAGGTAATGAGCATCTTCGAGATAGATTATCTCTTCATCGATACGCATCCGGGGTTAAATGAGGAGACTCTCATCTCCGCGGCGATCTCGGATGTCTTCATAATCGTTCTCAGACCTGATAACCAGGATTATCAGGGAACCAGCATATCTCTCGAGGTAGCCCGGAGAATCGGTATAACCTGCACCTCGCTTGTGGTAAACAAGATTCCTGGTAGTTATGATCCGGCAGAGGTGAGAACCAGGATAGAAGAGGCTTATGGGTGTGGGGTGATTGGTGCGATACCATTATCCGAAGATATAGCTAAAACCGGGAGTAAAGAGGTGTTCATGTTAAAACATCCGGATCACAGTTTTTCCGATGCTATCAGGGAAATATCAGAGCATATAATGAAGAATTAAGAGAGGAACGCCTCCCATCCCTCATTCCGGCGGCAGTATCTTGAAGGTTGTTTCCATATCGATGCCGGATTCAACTCTTTTCTTATAATTATAATGGTAAATTATTCCACCAATCAGCATGAAGACGCAGAAAACAATAAAAGAATCGAAAGAAGTTCCAATGAGCATTCCAACCAGTAAAAACGCTGTCATTACTCCAATTCCTGAAACAAGAGAATTAAATTTTCCAAGTTTAAACTTAGCCATATTATAATATAATGGTTTGTGCATTGGAAGCAAAAACATAGTAATATTAACGAACATATAAGTAAATAGCATTGCAATGGTGCTGAATTCCAATACCTTGAATATTCCGGTGACTTGAGATTCGATTACTGCCAGAACTGCGATTAAATAGGTTACAGTAAGTGCACTAACCGGCATTCCATTTTTATTAACTTTACTAAATTTTTTAGGCATCAGTCCATCAAACGACCATGCAAAGAATATTCTTGAGATCGACATCATCACAGGAAGTATAACACTTACCAGTGCGATCATTATTATAAAAGAGGTTAAAATTATTTCGATGGTGTATGGACTGACATTTATGAAATCAGAAGGTTGTGCATCTGGATACAGAGTATTATAACCTGCAATATATTTCCAAGGTATAAATCCATAAAAGGTAACAGAAACTAAAAAATATAATATAGTAATAAAAACTATTGCAGAAATTATGCCTTTTGGAATATTCTTTCTTGGCTCTTTAGTTTCTCCGGATGCGGTAACTGCATGCCCAAAACCAAGGTATGCAAAAAATAAAACCGATGCTGCACTTAACAATATCTTTAAACTATCTAAAAATATATTTAGGTTGAATAAATCAAAAGGATGCTCATCTGCAATCTTATCACCAGTATCCAAAACCGAACTCACAGTCTCGGCTCCATACTTCTGGGTCGCACCCTGTATAAACATATCCGGACTATATGTAAGATGAACAAGAATCATTGAAAGGCTTCCAAAAAGGATTATGAAAAAGAATATTCTGATAACCCATTGATAATACTTGTAACTCTTGATATTAATCCAGTAACATATACTGAGTACTACTAAAGTAATGGTTACATAACCCACTGGTGATCTCATACTATTTATTATTGATTGGCTGATTCCAACTACATAAAACATATTAATCATCAAACCAGTGGATACATAAGCAATTACTCCCATTGCTATAGTACAGGTTAACCATTTCATCCATGTAGTCCAGAATCCAAAAAAAGAATTCAGTCCACGAGAAATAAATATATATTCCCCTCCAGCTCTTGGGAGTGCGGACGCAAGAGACGCATAACATAAAGCTGTGCAGATCGCTGGCACTGCGCCGACCAGAAAAGCGAGCGGAACCGCATCCCCGATACCAGGGACTGCTGTCTGAACCGAGAAGGTCTTGATAAATATGCCCATCCCGACAACGGCACAGACGGTTATCGCCATTATGTCAAACCAGCCAAGATACCTCTTTAGTCCCGTCTCCCCACGTGCAAACCCGAGTTTCTCACCTTTTATCTTCGCAGCCTGACGCTTGATATTCTGAAAAACTACATCGTCTTCGAGATCTTTAAGGGTTTTATCGACTTTTTCTTTCTCGATACTGACTTCAAACTTCATAGCTCCTTTTTCTTTTTCAAGCTTTCCAGATAGTCCCCGCCATCATCTTCATCTCTCCTTTTCGGAGCTTCTCTTGGTTTGACAGCCTTTTCCTTCCGTTTCCGGATACGCGGGAGAATCACGTACACCACGAGCACGAAGAGCACCACAATTACGATTCCTGCCCATAAAATCGGCATTGGAGTGCTTTCTTTCTTTGTGGAGATCGTTACCGGGACACTCTCCTCGAAGAGACGCACATTTTCGTCTTCCACGCATCGTATCTCGATGTCCAGTATGTACGTCTTTACAACGGCGTCTTTTTCGTCGATGTCAAATCTTAATACCGCCTCGCCAATATCGCCCGCGTCCAGATCGCCGATGTAATCATACGATGCGCCATCTTCAAAGCTAAACGGCTGCTCTGTCTTCTCTTTCACCTTCACTCTCACACTCTCCCCCTTCTTGCTGCCGATATTCTTAATCACCATCTTCAGTTCGACATTCTCAGAGCCGGTTGAAAGCTCTGATGGCGTGGTCTCGCTGGACACCACATCGAATAACGGCGTCGATTTCACTGGTATCAGCAGACCCAGGGTCTCGTTTCTGTAAACATTCTTCTGAGCCTCCTCCTGCAGATAACTGAGTTCCAGTTTAGCCAGATGTTCCCCTGGCAGTGTGTATTCATCGATATCGATGTAGAAGGTCGCAGTTCCACTCCCCAGCGACTCTATCGTTCCGATGTTGGAGACGTCCGAGTAACTCTCTGATGGCTCAAATCCATCCGGAAGGATCAGCTTCGCCTTTACTGCCTCTGCCTTCCCTTCCCCGATATTCTGTATGTCAACGGTCAGTTGCGCATCGTCACTGTCCGATATCAATCGTTTCGGGATGCTGTCGATATTTGCGACCGCAAAATCAACCCTCTTCGATTCGACCTCTATGTTCAGATCCCTCTCGCTCCAGTCCGCATCGATCGCTTCTCTGTACTCCACCTTCAGAGTATTGGTCCCCTCAAGAGCGTTTTCATCCACTTTTAACTTGAAATCAACGATTGCAATATCATTTGGCGGTATATGCCCTATGTCCTCCTCGGTCCTCCAGCCAGATTCCACTGAGAACGGGTATTCCGGAACTATCCTGACCAACACATCCTTTGCAGTACCGCCGCCGGTATTGTCCACTTTTAACCATACAGTCAAATATTTCCCTGACTCGGCAGGAACCGGGTCAGTCTTTAAGATTCTGACAGATAATGCAGACGCAGAACTTACCATTATCAGTATGCAGAACATCACCAATACTATTTTGAGCCAGTTTTTCATGATTTCCCTCCTTTATCCTCCTAAACTTCTACTTCTTATAAATCTATCCTTGAACTTCTCCTCCAGAACCACGATCGCAGGAACCATCCACATCGCGGCGATGAAACTGTAGCCCACGCCGATTGCAAGGGTTGCTCCGAGTCTATTGACCACTAAGAGAGCGGCAGTGAGCGTTAATACCATGAAACAGACTATCGTGGTGGTGGTAGATGCAAAGAGCGCATCTCCAACACTTGGAACTGCAATGCACACCGACTCTTCAATGGAATTTCCTGCTTTCAACTCCTGTTTGATCCTGTGGTACAGATGGATACTGAAATCGATCCCGACCCCCATCACCATCGATAACACCCCGGTTGAGAGGGGTGTGAACGGCAGATCGATATGCCCCATCGTTGAGAACGCCCAGACGAGTGCAAAGACGATCGGAAGCAGCACAAGCGCACCGGCAGTCGGTGATCGGTATATGAACGATGCTATGAGGAATACCAGTATGAAACCCAGCATGGCTGTCAAGCCCAGGTCTTTACCCATCGAATCCCTCAGTGTCGCCACCTTGGCTGCCATTCCCACAAGAGAAACATCCACACCGTCCGGAAATCTTACAGACTCGATCTCTCTCTCAAACTCAGGAACATCACTCTCATCAAAAGACCCTTTAGCCTCAAACGTCAGATACGAATAATCCGAATTGAATCGGGATCGTAACTGTGGATGCTCTTCGAGTATTTTTTTACTCATCTCTATTGTTCGTGGAAGATAACCATCATTTACCTCCCTGATCTCCATCGTAACAGAGTCCACGCTATCAACATACTCGATAGTGTTTATCAGGGATGCAAGTACATGGGTCGATCTTAAAACCGCTGGATCGCTCAGATCAGAGACGCAATCATTATGCTTCAGCCTGACCAGAAACGTGATAGAGTCCATTCCTGCATAGTCTGATGCCGCCCTGCCCATCACCTTCATCACATCAGATCCCTCCGGTATAAAATTCTCATCTGAAAAGTCAGTCCGCACCTTCGAGACCCCGGGGATGATCAGGACCGTGAAGATCAATGCGATGATAATTACCAGTGCGGGCGCCTTTGCCTGAAACCGCGCCACCATACCAAGGACTCTTTGCGGGATGCTTTCTTTGTAAACACCAGTATCTCTTGTTATCTTAAAGATCAGATGATCAAAAGTTGAGTACAGATGCTTCCGCTCCATTGCAAGCAGCGGGGGCAGAACAATCATTGTCGCCATAAAGGCATAAAAGATTCCGATTGTTAACAAAAACCCCATATCCCTATTTACTGGCATGGTTCCGGCCATCAGCGCAACAAAACCAACCATCGTAGTCGCAACAGACGCAACCAGTGCAGTTCCGATCGAGACCACCGAATCCTGCAGCGCAAAATCTTCCCCCCTCTTCACCAGTTCAAAGAATCGATGCGTCACATGTATCCCGTAATCGATCCCCATGCCAACGAGCATCGCGCCAAGCCCGACCGTCATGGAAGAGAGCTTAATCCCGAGATAACCCATGGTCCCGCTTATCCAGATCACCCCCAGAAACACCGGAATAAGCGATATTGCGGCGGTGATCGGGTGTTTGAGCAGATACCATAAAATGATGAAGACAAAGATCATGCTGACCGCAATGGTGTTTATCAGGTCGCTTGACAACAGTATCATGATATAGTTTCTGACAGACGGCATCCCGGTGATATTCGTCTTTATTCCGATCGGTTTCGGACAGTCCTCGATATCCCTGTTTATCTCATGCTCAAGTTCCTCCTGCACATCCACATCACCACAGATATCCACCGGAATGAATATCAGGGTGGAGGAATACTCCGAATTGACAAACATTCTGACCCGCTCGCTATTTTCGATGATTTCACCGATCTGCTTCTCGGTCTCCGGAATCTCGCCACTGTTCGCCAGTTTGAGCGCGTAGGATAGGCTGTAAACTGCTTTGACATTCTTTTCACTGGCGATCGAATCACTCAGGATATTCACATACTCTGCAACCCTCGGGTCCCTGATGTCGTTTACTGCGTATGGATTATCAGACGAGGGATCAAGTTCCACTAAAGCGAGCATCGTCTCGGTTGACCCAAACTCCGTTGATACGACCTCCTGCATCCTGATGACCTCCGCGTCATCCGGGATCATGCTGTCATACGAAGGATCAAGTTTCATCTGCAGTGACCCGAAAGCCATAACAGCAGTGAATACCAATACGATCAGGAGGATAAGTACTGGATACTTCTCCTGAATCACTGCTAATTTCCGTAAGGTGTCTTCGATGAGTGGCATGGTTGCCAATTACCTCTCTTCCGGTTTATGTCCCGTCTCTTTCATCAGATGTCGCACCATACATATAATACATTCGGTCAAACACCCGATGCCAGAGGGTCCCGGCTGTAGCAGCGGCAGCAGAGCGATGGAATCGCAGGGCATCAATTGCCGCCCACTCAGCAAGTCAGATCGCTCACAGCAAAAACCGGTAACGCCTATCGCAACTAGTGTCGCGAAAATTTAATTATGGAACATGATACATAGTGGTGCCCTATAGACCGTGGCTTGTTTACACGACCATTTTCGCAATCCTCCCCGCAAAGAGAGCTCTCTGCCCCTGCGCCCTTCACAGCTTCCTCTACATTCTTTCGCGTACTCTGCGGTGAATATAGTGTTTCCGATAACAAACAAAAAACTAAAAAATATAATAAACCGCAGATAAACGCTGATGAACGCAGATTTGGTTAATGGGACATCTGCGTATGTTGTTGTGACCAATAAAATCCAAGTGGTTTCATTGAACGTTTGCCGATAGAGTTTTGCGGTAACCGCATCTGCGTTTATCTGCGTTTATCCGCGGTAAATTCTCTAACATTGCAGTTCTGTTCAATCCGACAAAGTGAAGTTAAATACAAGTCAAATATTATTTACAATCCTCTTGATCTCCACTTTGGGTTTTCCAAAATTGATCAGCAAACAAAGTTTAAGCCCCGTTCCTTTAAGATAATTTAAACATTGCGCCATATGAACCCCCTCCAAAGCATTTACTGCTTTCAGTTCGACAATAACTGCGTGCTCAACCAAAAGGTCAGCAAAATATACACCAACCAGTTCTCCTTTATAGTGTACTTCTAAAGGCGCCTGTTGTTGAGCATCCAATCCATTCGTCTTTAACTCAATTTTAAGTGCATTTTCATAGACTTTTTCAAGAAATCCCGAACCAAGAACGTTACTAACTTCGAAAGCAGATCCGATGATCTTTTCTGATAACATATTCAATCTAAGTTCCGCATTCTTCATCCATGATCCCTCCAATTAACCGCAGATGCACGCGGATGAACGCAGATGGAATTGATATTGGTGTTTGCATAGTAGGTTTATAGGCGATGTCTCTAAATATATTAGACTTGTTGCGATATAAAATGCAGCCTTCTACGGTGTCTATTCCTGCTTGCATATCGCTCCTTTTTGCAGATCTCTGTTCTTATGGCTTTTCCAAATTATTTAGCAACATGTCTATTGATTTCCACTAAGAAAATTCGGGTCTCTGGTAATTCGAGTTACAGTGAACTTGGGATATATCTGAAAAAAACGAAGGACGTTTTTGATTGGTTACGATGTAACCTCCCGAATAATTGCTTATTGTGTGAAGCTACAATAAACCCTTTCTCATCTTTATAGTAAGCTCTCTAATCTTTTCAAAGTCTTTCGGCGGTTTATTTACCCCAAAGAACACCTTGAGTAGCGCATATATACATTCCGACTTCGTCATACTTAATTCTCTTGATTCGTCTACTATTTCCTCTACTCTCTTGTAAACATAATCATCCACTCGGACTAAAATCACATTTTTCCTTTTCATATATGGTTACATTGTAACCATGTATAAAAAGACTTTTCCTTCGTCTAATTTAAATTTTTCGGATAGGTGCTTAACTTTTTCAGATTGGCCACTTATTCGAGCACCCGCTATCGGTTTTGTTCTGTAATGCGGCAAAGTGGAGGTGCGTGTAACTCGAATTACCAGAGAGCCGAAAATTCGGGTAGTGCCGGGTAATCTATTATCATTGAGATGCCGGATTCCAAAATATATCCACGAAAAAGCTAAAGTACATCCAGAGAAATGTTCCAAAATTAAATTGTAGCGACACTAGGAGTATTGAAATGATCTTCGAGATTATTTGGCTCTCTGGTATCTTGAGTTGCAGTGAGATGACATTAAATTGATATGTTGCCATATATATTACGATGCCCACCAATCAATTCCGCGGTCAAGTGAGGGATAACGCACAGCATATACCCCACACTTTTAGCAAATCCGACGATTAATTATATATACATCCGACCACCTACAATACATTCAACAGATCTAATGGATGGTGAACGATAATGGCAATATTTGAGATACCACTGGATATTCCAGACGTTGAAATCGAGAACGTGGAGCTAACTAAAAAAAGAGATATTATCATCACGGTAATGAGCACAGTTGAAGGAACTCACTGTCATAAATGCGGCAGAGAGATTAGCAAGTCTTATGGTCATGGTAAAATGATTAAACTCCGTCATTTATCGATTCTTGGCATGAATGTGTATATTCATATCCGTCCTGTGAGATACCAATGCACCCATTGTGATGGCAAGCCTGTAACAACGCAGACATTAAACTGGTACAATCCGAGAAGCCCGCACACAAAAGTGTATGACGAGCATGTACTGCTTGAAATGGTGAATAGTACGGTAGAAGACGTAAGCATTAAGGAAGGTTTGGGTTATGAGGCTGTAATGGGGATTCTACATCGATATATCGACACAGAAGTGAGTTGGGATGAGATTAAGAGATTGGATGTTATGGGATTGGATGAAATTTCGCTTAAGAAGGGGCATGGGGACTTTGTAACGATTGTAACGTCGCGTGTGGCTGGAAAGACCACGATACTGGCGGTACTCAAAGGTCGTACAAAGGAGACTGTGAAGAAGTTCTTGTCTATCATCCCAAAACGGCTAAATAAGACAGTTAAGGCGGTGTGTTCGGATATGTACGAGGGTTATACCAATGCTGCAGCAGAAGTCTTTGGAAAGGATGTTAAAATCGTAGTTGATCGTTTTCACGTTGCTAAATTGTATCGGAATGACTTAGATGGTCTTCGGAAGAAAGAAATTAAGCGTTTGAAGAAAGAATTGTCAGAAGAAGAATTTAAAAAGCTGAAAAACGTAATGTGGATATTGCGTAAGGATGTGGATGAATTAACGGACGAAAAACTGGAGGTTTTGAAGTGTTTATTTCGACATTCTCCAATATTAGAATTAGCATATAAACTTTGCAATGATTTGACTGATATCTTTGAAGACGATATTTCCAAGAGTGTTGCGACTTGTAGGATCAACGATTGGAAGAAGAAAGTTAAAGAGAGTGGTTTGAAGTGCTTTAATAGATTTATATCGACATTAGACAAATACATGGATAAAATCACAAACTACTTTATCAACCGGCAAACAAGTGGATTTGTGGAAGGACTGAATAATAAGATCAAAGTGATTAAACGGCGGTGTTATGGCATTCTAAACATCAAACACCTGTTCCAGCGCATATATCTTGACCTCGAGGGGTACTCTTTGTATGCATGATTTATCAGGTTGTGTAACTCGAATTACCAGAGAGCCGATTATTTGCGGGTTCTTAAGTGCAGGATTCCGATGGTGCTCACGATCACAACCCCGGATCCAACCCATATAGCGCAGGCGAGACTGAGATCAAAGGTCTTTAACCTGAGTTTGAAAGATCCTTCTTCCAGCATCACTTTTGACAGTCCGTAGTCATCTCTTGTTATTGGTTTGCCTCAACTCGGATATTTAAATTTGTTGCCACTAACTCTTTTAAAATAAATACATAATCGATAAGTAGTATCACTGTAAATAGTTGCCACAAACAGTTAAGTATAATGAAATCTAACTATAACGCGCAATGGATACTGACGCCATCAGAAAAATCAAGCCATATCTTGAGAAGAAGATTGTCAAAGGGTACACCTATTACCAGCTGGTGCGGAAAGCCAGGATCGACGGAACGGTGAGACGGGTATGGTCTAAGCATCTCGGGACTGCTGTGGCGATTGAACGTGTATACGACGAACGAGATAATCTTATTACTAATTTAAAGATAAAAAGCTTCGAATACGGCAGAACTGCTGCACTTATAAACACATCAGAAGAATTGAACTTCGTAGACACAGTAAACAAGCACATAACTAAGAAAGAAGTCGATGGTTTGACAGTGGGTGAATATCTCAGGTTAATCATTCTCGGCAGATCGTGTGGACCGTTGAGCAAGAATAAAACTGCTGATTGGTTCTACAACTCATTTTTAAATATTATTTTGTCATTTCCACATGAGTTGAACACCAATAACTTCGTAAATCAGATGGATTACCTTACAGACGTTGTTATGGAAAAAATACAGGACGATATTGGAAAAAGGCTCATCGAACTTGGTGTAAAGCCGTCAACCATCTTCTTTGACACGACCAACTTCTTCACATACATCGAGAAAGGTGAAGAAATGCCGAGCAAAGGGAAGAGCAAAGAACGTCGATATGATAAAAATCTGATCGGACTTGGCATGGTTACGAGTGATGCGAATGTACCGATATTAGCAGAATCTTATGCTGGGAAGATTAACGATGCAAAAATATTCAAGGTGATATTCAACAAAATTGTTGAAAGGTTGGTAGCGATCGAAGTGCCATGCAAAGATATAGTCCTGGTTATCGACAGGGGCTGCAACTCAACGGACAATATTGAATTGGTTTTATCGAAAATGCACATTGTCGGAGCTGCAAAGGCAAATCAGGTCCGGGATATGCATGAGATTCCGATGAACCGGTATGAATTTTTATATAAGATCAGGAAACACGATGTTTTTGGATACAGAACTAAAAAAGAACTTTTCGGTACTGAATTTACAGTTGTGATATCTTACAACGAAGGAAGTTATAAAAAACAAAGCGCTACTTATGAAACTAAGAAAATAAAGATAATAGAGATATTATCTTCGATAAAACAGTCTGTTGAGCGGAAAGGGCGTGGTAGAAAGAAGAGCATGAAGAACGCGCTCATTGATTCTTCGAAAGCGATTCCTGATGAGTATGTGACCGTGTTCTTGTTTGAGGATGATGGCGGCGTTTTCAAGTACTCGGTGGATCCCAAAGCCGAGAAAGCGCTGTATCGTACATTCGGAAAGAACGTTATCATCACTGATATGCACGATTGGAGCTCGGAAAAGATTGTAAAGATGTATACCGCTAAAGATTTTATCGAGAAGGACTTCAATTGGCTAAAAAATGTGATGTTGATCCCGATCAAGCCAATATTTCACCGGAAAGATTGCCGGATAAAAGTACACATCTTCCTGTGTGTTATGGGGCTTGTGTTCTACAGATATATGCTATGGAAGCTGAAAAAGTCGAGTGAACAGCTTTCAAACACGGAAGTCATCGAGAAGCTGGAGAATATCAGGATTGCGCTGGTGAAATCGGGAGATCGTGAAGCAAAGTTTGTTTTCGAGACCATGGATGTGGATCAGATGAGATTGTTTGCGATGTTGCGGCTGGGCGATGTCCTGGAGGAGGCGAATCTCTGAAGATGTGGGGGTGGATTATTTAGAATCTGTTGGTGGCAACAAAAAACGGGTGGCGGAGCCTTCGTTTTTAGGTAACTTTCAAACTAAGGTTTAAGGCAAAGATAAAGATGGTAAATACGATTTCCCCGGAAGACGAAGGTTAAGGCTGAGGGGACCCGGGTTCGAGAAGCCATCAGACAGCTTCATGCAGGTGGTGCCGCAGACCTCCATGATAATTCCTAATGCGAGAAGTAACCATTGCATCATCGATTACAGCCTCCAATTCGCTGTTTCTGTCAGAGTCACCAGATTCCGCATATAACGATTTCATGCCGTTTATTGCGAGTGTGCATTCTTTATACCTCTTATAAATCTGTCCTTGAACCGCTCCTCCAGAACCGCGATTGCAGGAACCATCCACATCGCGGCGATGAAACTGAAACCCACGCCGATTGCAAGGGTTGCTCCGAGTCTATTAACTACTAGAAGAGTCGCAGCAACCACCAGCACCATGAAACAGACTATCGTGGTGGCAGTAGATGCAAAGAGTGCGTCCCCGACACTTGGGACTGCGATGCGTACCGCATCCTCGATCGGATTTCCTGCTTTTAACTCCTGTTTGATCCGATGATATAGATGGATGCTGAAATCGATCCCGACGCCCATGATCATCGGTGCCATTGCGATTGACATCCCTGTTAAAGGTAGGTCTATGAGTCCCATCGTTGAGATTGTCCAGATCAGCGCAAAGAATATCGGAAGCAGCGTGAGCATGCCAGCAACCGGTGAACGGTAGATGAATGATGCTATAAAGAATACCAGTATGAAACCCAGTATGGTGGTCCATTGCCCGTCTGCATTCATTCGTTTCTCCATTTCCACCTCTTTGGGCGCATCCCCCACAAGAACAACATCCACGCCATCAGGGAATCTAACAGATTCGATCTCTCTTCCGAACTCCAGAACCTCATCAGCCTCAAATAACGCCCCTTTGGCATCGAATGTCATGTAAGAGTAATCCGAATTGAACCGGGATCTTAAATGTGGATGTTCATCGAGTATCTTCTTGCTCATCTCCAGTGTTTGCGGGAGTTTGTCATCGTTCATCTTCTTGATATCCACGGTAACAGAGTCTACCGTATCAACATACTCAAGGGTACCTATCAGGGATGCAAGTACGTGAACCGATTCCAAAACTCGTGGATCACTGAGATCAGAGATGCAATCATTGTGGTTAAGTCTGACAAGGAACGTGATGGAGTCTAGCGAGTCCCCGTAGTCCGTACCCGCTCTGCCCATCACTTCTAGCACCTCAGACTCTTCAGGTATCCAGTTTTCACTCGAATAGTCTGTCCATACCTGCGACATTCCCGGAATCAGCAAAACCGTGACGATCAATACACTGATAACTACCAACACAGGTGCTTTTGCCTGAAATCGTGCCATTATATGTAAGCATTTTTCTACGATACTTTCTTTATAAACACCGGTGTCCCTTGTTATCTTAAAGATCAGATGATCAAAGGTTGAATATAAATACTTTCGCTCTATTGCAAGCAGTGGGGGCAGAACAACCATTGTTACTATAAATGCATAAAAGATTCCAATTGTTAGCAAAAACCCCATATCCTTGAGCACCGGCGAGCTTCCTCCCATCATCGCACCAAAACCAGCCATCGTGGTTGCAACGGACGCAACCAATGCCATCCCGATCGAGACCACCGAATCCTGCAGTGCAAAATCTTCCCCCCTCTTCACCAGTTCAAAGAACCGATGTGTCACATGTATCCCGTAATCGATCCCCATACCAACAAGCATCGCGCCAAGTCCGACAGTTATAGTAGACAACTTAATCCCGAGGTAGCCCATGGTCCCACTTATCCAGATTACACCCAGAAACACCGGAATAAGGGATAAAAAGGCGGTGATCGGATGCTTAAGTAAATACCATAAAATTATGAAGACAAAGATCATGCTAAACGCAATCGTGTTTATCAGGTCGCCTGCCAGGAGCGTCATTATATAATTCATGACAGACGGCATCCCTGTAAGACTCGTCTTTATCCCGATCGGTTTCGGACAGTCCTCGATATCCTTTGTTATCTCACGCTCCAGTTCATCCTGCACATCCACATTACCGTTGATAGCCACTGGAATCAATACTAAAGTAGAAGAATACTCCGAATTAACAAAACCTCTGACCTGCGCGCTACTCTCAATGATCGCACCGATATGTTCCTCACTTTTTGGAATCTCGCCACCGTTTGCCAGTTTAAGCGCGTACGGCAAACTATTAACCGTTTTCACATTATTCTCACTGGCAATCGAATCACTCAGGATATTTACATACTCTGCAACCCTTGGGTCTCGGATGTCGTTTACTGCGTGGGGATCATCGGAGGATGGATCAAGCTCCACTAAAACGAGCATGGTGTCTGTCGATCCAAACTCCGTTGAGATGACATCCTGCATCCTGATAACTTCCAGATCATCCGGCATCATACCGTCAAACGAAGGATCGAGTTTCATCTGCACAGATCCAAAAGCCATCACCGCAGTGAATACCAATACGATCAGGAGGATTAATACCGGATACTTCTCCTGAGTCGCTGCTAATTTCCGTAAGGCGTCTTCGATGAGTGACATGGTTACCAATTATGTATATCTCAGTTTATATCCTGTCTCTTCCCACGCTTTTCTCATAACATCATTTTTCATCAGATATTCATCAACCACTGGTTTGGGGACTGTATTTAGCGGGCAAGAGAAGTTGACGCACCTCGAACAGAAGAAGATCTTGAGAGTGGAGACAAAAGAGGTGCTTGTGATCAGACTTGCGATCGTAATTCCTATCAGCCCCAAGAGTGAGATCATGCCATATTCGGCGTAATGGCTGGATAAAAACCATATTCCGTATCCCATAACAGAGAGCGGAAATACAAAGAAGATCGTGGCGGTGAGAAACCACGTCATAAACCGTTCGAATTTGCTCATGGGTTCGGGATGGTAACGCCAGAGTTTAAGGCTCCCATGGTTGCCGAGGCAGTGAAGTACCTTGCTCTCTTCTGCGTAGTAGGGACAGTGACTGCAGAGAAATCGGTCAAAAACACCGAACATGACAAGAAGGTAGACAAGATACGCGATCAAAAGCCACCAGACCCCGGTTAAAAATCCAACGAACACAATCCCAACGATAGCCATTATTGTGGGGGGAAAAGCAATCGCGTGAAAGCCACTCAGAATTTTCCGGTCCCATCTGCATGCCAGTTTATCCTGGATGGCGCAATTTGCACAATCGGATGAATCATTCCATGTGCAGATGTTGAATGGGTTTTTTCCTCTCATACATCCACCTCTCTACCATCAAGCGTTGCGGTATAAAAGGCGTTCGGTCAAAAGTCCCATCCTCGCCACCGCGCAATAAAATTGCGGGGCATCCATGTTGTTTCATTCCCTCCTTCTCTTTTATTATCGTTAAAAAGCATATACTACTATAATTGCTATTGTGACTATCACGATCGAACCCATCCAAACAGTTGCACCTGAGTTTGAAAGTTACGCAAAAATGAAGGCTTAGCCACCTGTTTTTTGTTGCCACCAACAGATTCTAAATAAGCACAGTAGTTCTACCATATTCGAAACTTTTGATCTATGTGTGTCCGTTGACAATCGTCTTCCCAAGATACGGCTTGATTTTTCTGATAGCGGTAGTGTCCATTGCGTTATCACATTTGGATTTCATTGTATTTAATGCTTGTGGCAATTATTTGTGGCAATACTACGTAATGTCTGCGTATTTATTTTAAAAGAGTTAGTGGCAACGAATTTAAATATCCAAGTTGAGGCAAAACGATAACAAGAGATGACTACGGACTGTCAAAAGTGATGCTGGAAGAAGGATCTTTCAAACTTAGGTTGCAGTATTGAATTTAGATTTGACATCACTGCTCCATGTATAAACAAGAAAGAGAATAACAGGAGAGATCATTGTGATGAAATTCAGTTCTTCATGTAGCACATTCTTAAAAATTACTGCCAAACCAAAAGTGCATATAGCAGCAACAATCGATACCTTTACTTCGTCTCTCATTTCTCAGCCACCTTTCTTTTTATTTCTGATATTAAAGTCACCAAACCCCGCACTTAAGTACGGAGCCTGTATACAGCGATTTCACCCCGTTCACCTTACCATATGCTTCGACAGGTTCACCGTGGTAATTAATAGCGATACCACAAGCCTGCCATATAGATCGCATCGCATTATATGATCACAACCAGTGCCGCCATGATACATAAAACTAACCGACCCCCACGCCCCCTACCGCAATCAGCATGACAAAAAACCACCCAGAACCCCCTACAGAAGCAGAATTACACTGCCGGCTACCGTCAGCAGCACATTGGCAAACGCATAAGCACCTCTTGTAACCCGAGCGTTGGCATCGGACTCCTGGCTTCTCCCTTGACGATTCTCGAGTGCTGCGCCGCTTGCAATCGAGCCTGTGACCTGTGCCCGTGAGCAGCACCGGGTTAATCTTCAGGACGTATCTCCCGAACAGGTAGCCGATGGCAACTGGTATTGAGGTTACAACCACGCCGGCTGCAACCAGACCTGGGTCCTGACGAGAGAATGGTCTCCACGATATCTTTTCCCGCGGTCAGCCCGGGCGGCACCATAAACATCAGCAATCCCATCTCCATGAAGACCAGAGCGGGTAGCACCAGGCACACAACCGAAGGTGGGATGGACCCGAACGCTGGTATCCGATCAGCCACCAGACACAGCTATGAAGAGAGGCATGAACACTACCATGCCCCGACTGCGGCAAGGAAGCGCAAGCAGACGAGAAGTTCTGCCCATGAATGCGGGACAGGGTTGGAGTGACGGTGCCGCTAATGTCCAACGGACCGCGAAACGAGCTCTAACGAGTCGAAACTCGTTCTGCAATTCCTGCAACATATTTTATACATGAAGATGATGTAGGACATGAAGCGATATGGAACTACGATACACAGAACATCTGAAATTGAGGATGAAACTTCGAGATATTCCTTATGCTATGCCAAAAGAGGTATATGAAGAGGCAGAAGAACGCTATTACGATACCAGCACATCCTATTACATCGCGATAAAGAAATTGAATTATGCAGGGAAGATAAGAACAATGGCTGTAACGTATAATAAACATGGAAATAAAATAGAGATCATCACGATACACCCAAATTTAAGGAAGGTCAAAAGGAAAAACGCGTAAGTAGTGGGAGATGGATGAGAATATGGATATGATAAAAAGAATAAAGAAAAAGCCAAAGGTTAATTATGATGTGGGGAGCGATACGCTTTATATTTTCATGAAGGAAGGGGCAGAAGAGGAATTCGTTGAGATCGCGGATGGCGTCATAATGGAATTGAATACGAGTAAAGAAATTATAGGAATTGAGATATTGCATGCATCGAAGATTCTTGAACCTTTGCTGCATAATAAAATGATTACAGTCCCATAATATTAAACCGCAATCTCACATGATTTACGTAATATGATCCTTCTTCTGAGATTTTATGAGTTGCTTTCGTCTAAAATAGCGGAAGGAATAGGGCAAAGGGATATATAACATCCACCCCCTCCGAGCGAAACGAACTTGTCAAGGAGCGCAAAGACAGAGGGCTAAAGCAGCTTCCGGATGTTGAGGTTGAGGTCGAGTGGCTAAACATATACAATTCTGGTAATGCCTGGATTTAGAAAGGATTTTAAACTGCAGGGATATCAAGGTACACGATGAAATGGATGTTGGCTGCATGTCTCATGCTTGTCCTGTGTGCTTCCCATGCAGGCGGCGAGTCCGAGCTCGTGGTGGGCGTAAAACCTGCGGAACCCTTCATAATCGTCGCAGGCAATGGTTCGGTGAGCGGGTTTAGCATCGACTTACTCGAACATATACTGGCTCAACTGGAGTGTCCCGTCTCTGTCACCTATCATGTCGACCCAGACATTCCAACGCATCTGGCATCGATAAGAGAGGAGAAGGTCGATTTCGGCATCGCGGCAACGACCATCACCTCAGAGAGGCTTGGCTCTTTCGAGTTCAGCCATCCATTCTATCTGGCTGACCTCGGCATCATCGCCGAAAAGGAACGCAAACCAGACCTGTTAGGTAAGCCCCAATAAATAACTTACCCGAATGCAGGCTCGATGGTGACATCCCACTTTGGCAAATTTCCCAATCTTTCAATCCT
>JGI12150J12686_103742_pt1 | contig 24375 bp, 25 predicted proteins | sample ANMFosRound1_FD_12686 | JGI IMG/M metagenome (IMG submission 12686)
GACTCTAGAGGATCCCACATTCAAACGTGGCCAGAAAACAGCTTGGGCATTACGGAAATGGTTTGAGGCAGGTAAGTTCCGGGAGCTCTTACCCAAGAAGGTTCGGCTTACAATTCTCTATTCCAAAAAGGAGCATGCAATTGCAGCAAATGAATACTGGGAACTGAAGCGGATATATCCATTGAAAAACTGGCTGAACCGATGGGATGTGATAGAAGCGGACGTGGATGACTTCTTCCCCGCAGAGGACAAAAGACCAGAGAGCATAAGGCTAAAAGAAGATGGGATGGAGTATTTACGAAGGATAGAAGATGTCGAAGATCGGATAAGAATTGCGGAAAAGATAGCAGAGAGTGGCGAATTCATGCATACCGATGCCTGGAAAGGGAAGACGCTGGGAATGACAAAGCCGAGATTCCGATGCTTTTACTTCTACGACGGTAAATGCCAGTTCTTTTGTGATCAGAGCGTTTGCGTGGGTCATGATATGGACGTGGAAGATGGCGGTCTAGAAGTAGAGGGCGATAAGACGTATTTCATCTTGGAAGCGGTAGAACGAGAAGGGGGCGAGTATATATGGAAGAAGAGGTATGTGGATTGGTGCATGAAGTCGGTGATTTCGATTACTGATCCGAGACAGCGGAGGTTGTTTTAGGGCGAGTAGCGTGATATTTTTTTATAATATTAATGATAAATTTGTCATATGCACAAAAAAAAGAAGAGATGGAACTATGATAAATCCTTTAAATATTAGGTAATATGAGTTGTGGAAGTAAAAAGCGGATAGGCATAGCGATCGGCGTTGCATTTACCGTCCTGGTATTGCTACTTTCAGGAATGGCATCTGCGGAGCAAATAGACATTCCCGCGGATTATGCTACAATACAAAGCGGGCTAGATCATGCGCGTCCTGGCGATACGATTTATGTGCATGCCGGGACATATCATGAACGGCCCCTAAAAATATTTACGCCCAACATAACTCTCATAGGTGCGGATGCTATAATAGAAGGAGATGGGCATGATGTGTGCCTGTACATAAATGCAAGGGGCGTAAAAATAAGCGGATTTGTGGTTCAAAATGGCGAGCGAGGTATCTGGCTCGAAGACTCTACCGCCTGTGTAATCACAAATAACACGGTCTTTAACAATAGAGGAAAAGGATCTCCGAATACAGTTATACATGAAGGACATGGTATTGGGCTCACATCGTCCTCAAATTGCATAATCGCAAATAACACGATACATTCTAATTCCGCCTATGGCATTGCGCTTTTTCAAGCCTGTAATAACGTAATAAGCGGGAACAGATGTGACCGAAATAGGGATTATCAAATTATCCTCGGCACTGATTCCTGTAACAATACAATAACTGAAAATACTTTATCCGGTAGTGTCTACGGGCACGGTATCTATATATTTACTCGATCAAACAATAATGTCGTCACAAAGAATGTGATATTCAACAATTCAAATTCCGGTATTAATATTCTTCATTCCGCGCATCACAATCTTATATCTGATAATATCCTGAAGTCTAATATTATGGGGCTCTGGATCGGTTCTATTTTGTCCGCTTCAAATGGTAATATCATAGCTAACAATACGGTTACTTCAAATCAGCGGCGTGGGATCGAGGTATCCGGAGACGAGAATGAGATAATAAATAATACCGTGGTCGGGAACAAAGAGGGTATTTATATAAGAGAAGGAGCAGGGAATAGAATTTATCATAACCACTTAAATAACAGAAAGAACGCCTACGATGGTGAGTCGAACATATGGGATAACGGCTATCCCGCTGGCGGTAATTACTGGAGCGATTATCCGAACCCGGACATCTATATGGGAGTTGGACAAGACGAGTCTGGAAATGATGGTATCGGTGATATACCCTATATCATTGACGAAAATAGCAGGGATAACTACCCTTTTATCTGGATATACATACCGCCAATTAGTATCTCAAATGTCACCGTAAGCCCGGCAACAGCATCGGTAGGCACGCAAATAACTGTATGTGCTTATGTGTCTGCTATCTCAGGTGTGGATGACGGAGGTGTAATTGCCGAATTTACGCGAGATGGGTCTGTGGTCGAGCAAATCCGACTGCATGATCATAATAAAGATGGAAGATACTGCAATTATCGTTACTTTACCGAGCCTGGGATATATCACATGGATGTGATTGCAGCAGACCGTGATGGGCGTGTAATGGCGTTAGAAGATGCAGCAACATTTGTGATAATTGATTGAGCGTACGCTTTCTTCTCTGGCAGGGTAGGGTAGGCTAGGCTAAAGAATCCGCGCGATTAAAAAAAAAAAGAAAAAAAATGTTTCCCCCCTTTGCCTTTTTGGTGTTTGTTTATAGTCTAGTTTAGCAGCTTATGGGCAGCCTAACCAGTCACCAAGTCCAGGTTGAGTACAATTAAACCCAATCTCAATAGTCTTGTCTATCTGGAACTGTCCAATAGTCTCCTCTTTACCGTAAGCAATTGTATGATGATGGTTTTGCGGATCCTTAGCTGCGAATCCTATGTGCGATATACCGAGTACATCTGCCGATACTGTCTGCATTATTGATAACTCAGGCCCTTGGACAAGCCCTCTAGTAGTACCGTTACCATATGTCACAACAGTTTCTTTCTTCTGCAATTTCTCACATTGCACGAAGTTAGCGTCAGTAACTGCACCTATGTCATAGTTCTTCACACACTTCTTCTCCAGCCATTTCTGATCATAACTGTGGTTCTGGTATGTTATCGGGAAATACTCAACGTCAAACTCCTTCTCCTCTATTAAACCCTCTACACATTCATCCGTTGTATCTTTTTGCGGATTCACTTCCAGCGTCCATTTCTGCTTTGTGACAAGACCAGATCCTGATTCTAGCTCTTGCATCTCTATTCCATTTGCGATACCATAGTCTGTATCAACCTCATACTCCGAGGTTAAATGCCCCACGCCTTTTACGTTGCTTTCGACCCAGACGTAACTCGCTGCGGCTGCACTTCCTATTACACATATCAGCCCAAAGATAACCATCGCTGCTACAAGCATTGTTAATCCTTTTTTCATTTTCTTCTTCTTCCACCTCCTTTCTCATTTATACATCTCTTATACTATACTACTATACTTTAATACTATAACTTTAGTGATGGCATACATCCCACATTCCGCACTTTAATATTAGACTTGTTGCTAATTAAATGATATCTCCACGCAAAGGCTTTTAATAGGATATAACATGCATTATAAAACATGATATTCATTAAGAGAGCCTTGATGGACGACAGGGTACTAAGAGCTACAATAGAACTATCCGCATCAGAATTTAATCAACTGGCGCAGAGTTTCGGTCCAGAAATAGAAAAAGAAGGGTGGCGTAGATACGAGAGAGATTTTGAACAGGGGAACCGAAAAAGGAAACCCGGAGGCGGAAGAATAGGAAATTTGAAAAGTTCCACAGAAAAATTATTTTTCATTCTCTTTTATTTCAAGTGTTATCCAACTTTCGACGTCCTAGGGCTATTTTTTAACCTCAACAGATCTAATGTATGCCGCAATGTCCATAAATTAACACCAATATTGGAGAAAGTACTTGGTAAAAAGATGGCTCTGCCAAAAAGGAGAATTAACAGCTTGGAGGAGTTATTTGAGATATTTCCAGGGGCTAAGGGTATATTCATCGACGGGACGGAGAGACCAATTCAAAGACCTAAAGACAATGAGAAGCAAAAAGAAAGCTACTCAGGCAAGAAGAAAGCCCATACTCGTAAGAATATACTCATCAGCGATATAAATAGATGGATTGGTTTTCTAAGCCCTCCAGAAGAAGGTAAAAAACACGATTATGGCATGTTTAAACACATATTTCCGCCGAAGATATTCTCAAAAAGCATAACGCTATGGCTAGATTTGGGTTTCACAGGCGTTAATAAGGATTATCCCAATGCGAGTATTATGATGCCAAAGAAGAAGCCTCGGGGGAAGGAATTGACTGACGAAGAGAAGGCAAAGAATAAAGTTATCAGCAGCATCCGAGTTCGGGTAGAGCATGCTATCGGCGGAATTAAGCGAATGCGAATAACAACTGACAAGTTTCGCAACAAAAAAGAGACTTTTAATGATAAAGCTATGTTGATATCATGTGAACTATGGAATTATCATCTAATGTGCCGTTGAACAGGAGGGTCCGAAAGAACATATTATCCTCTAAAAAATAATTCGCAACAAGTCTATTATATAGATCCCAATTTATGAATTTACATAACTATGAACCGGTTCTATGATTTGTCATGCGTGTATGTTCGTATACGTATACTTTATACTTCCCCCTATTTCTAGTTTCGTTTTCATTTTGCATAGAAAAGAAAATGAAGTGGACTAACGAGGCATTCATTTCATTTTCCATTGCTATGTCCCTTAGATTGCAGTACGTAAAGATTTTATTATCCATAACAGGTACAATACAGCCTCTCATACTCACTGCCGAGCAATGCGGGGATTTTTCCATGAATCGGTCTTAAATTCAGGACCTTCACCATCTTGGAACCACTGTAAAGGATGGTAATACCCTCAAATACCTGAAAGACTCGTCTCATCGTTGGTTTCTTCGTTGGCTTTTTCTTCTGATCTGGTATTGTCTCGTTTTCGCTCTCCAGCGCTTCCCGCAACTTCTTCTCCGCTAAACTATAAACCACGAGTGCAAGTCCCATTACCATCACCATCGCAACTATCCTGCCCTCATTCTTTAGGAACATACGGTCAGCAAAGAAGAAAGGGTCCTTAAGGAATCTAAAGCCTCTTTCCGCATATTGCTGCTCCTTGTAAGCCGTAAGTGCTTCTTCATCACTGAGTTTCTTGCTGTCCAACTCGTTTGTAGCAACAATGAATTTCCCTTTTTTCAGCGTTTTCTTCTCTATTACGGATTTATCCTCCCCTAACTCTATTTTTAAAAGATAGATCGTCTGAGTAGGTTCATCTTTTCTGGGTCTCCCCCGACCGCCGCCTTTCTTTTTCTTCTTCGTCTTAACCTCAGTTGCGCTTATTTTGTGATATGTCCATCCCTTTTCCATCTCCTGTGCCGCTTTCTGCGCATCTTCCCGGCTGTAAAACTCTTGATTGGAGAAATGCCGTATATCCTTCTCCACCTGCTCTTTCTCCTTCTCTATCTTCCTTTCCAGCGTTTTCGTCTCCCTCGCAAACGCTTTATCTGAGAATACCACTACCCATCGCTGCTTTACACCGCCGTATTCCCCCTCGGTACTGAAGAGGCGGTAACCATTGAGAGCGGTGCTATGCATTTTTTCCGTGTCTGTGTTTTCCAGCACTTCTTTTGCTTCTGATAACGTCTCCGGAACCCTTGTTACCCCTGTATAGTCCTCAGAAATTTCTCCAAGATTCTTCTCCGAATATACCGCACTGTCCCATACCCATATTTTGTCTTCGCCCCATTTCTCCTGCAATGACTGTCCATACTCTTTCACCATCTCCCTGAAATGGTTCTTATCGGAAGTATTGCCACTCAAAGTCTGTATGAAAACAGGCAAACTGTCAGACATGACCAGGGAGATAACAAACTGCTTCAAATCGGGTCTACCGTCCTTGGAAAAGCCATGTGTTATCTCTATTGGCACTGCATCCAGGTCTCCTTCTTCATGCTTATACTCGCCTTGAAGGTTCATTGAAGTGGTGTCACCGTGAAGGAAGCGCCCTGAACACTCACTATAAGCATTGGCTGTAATCCGCATGAATACACCCTCAGGGCCAAAGTCGTATAACTTATCTAAAGTCCTTCCCAAGACATCATCATTGAAATACTCCGCCTTTAGCCCTTCCCTTATCAATAGCTCTACTGGCTTTGTCGCCATGAACTCCGGGAATAGATACAGGGGTCGGTCAACAAATCCTAGGGCGTTCAGGACCATGGCAACAACAGCCTCTCCACAGGTCACCTCCTGGTGTGGATCCACGCCCACGATTCGGTCGATCTCGCTTGCTAAATCTATCTCTTGGCATACCATGGCTACTATGCCAAGGTGGTCCATGTTTTTACTGCTATATTCAGCTAAACTTGCTGTCTCTCCTGCGTGTGCTTGCGTATTTGGATACATTAATACCCACATGCTTCGATAAGAAAAAGCACCTATTTAAAGTTATCTTTCTGAACCTCGCTATTTCCCCATGCCGTCAAGATAGGCTTGGATTTTTTCAGCATAAGCAAACCGCCCCCATATCCTCCTCTACGCCTAGTATAGATTGAAGAGTATCGACCAATTCATCGGACGATTTAGCCGATTCTAAAACGTCTATAAAATCTTCCAGAATGCCCATCCTTTTTTCATCCGCAATAGGTATTTCGGGACCAGTTCTAGATTTGCGATATTCTTTTCGTAGTTTTGGAAGATCCTTTATAAACGGACTCAAGGAATAACCAAGGTCTTTCACATCCTGTAATATTTCTTTCTGATACGTCGGGTTCCATAAGTTTGAGAGGATTGCTAACAGGTCTCCAAATTGTTCCATCTCACTATTCGTTTCCGACCTGCCAGTACGCTCTCGTATCGCCTTTCTTATTCTGCGATGGCTACTCTCTAACCCGTTATTATGGCGCCGGAACGCGACTTTTTTACCATTAAAGATAGGATAAGGGACAAATAGCTCTTTCCAATGGCTTTCAAAGGCATTATTGATCGCAGATGCAATTTGAGGGAAATTTCCTCCCAGCTCTCGACCCTCCTCACAGATTTTAGCCAATACCGCTTTTATATTCCTCGTAACTTCTTCAAGGTCAATATCGCCAGGTGTGGAGTCTTTCAAATTGGTTTTGCGGCTAATCCGTAGATTATCACGCAACTCGTCCAGCCATTCTAACGTCTTATTCAAGATGTGATAATGCCGAAACACCTCTGAATCGTTCAGAACATCCCTTAAACAGGTATGTAATTCCATCAATGGTTTGTAAACAAAATAATTCGATGCGTTGCAGCGGATTAGCCTGCTAACAAGGTTAGATACCTCTTCAATCCGATAATATTGGACGATATATGAAATTGGACGACTTATCCATTTAACATGTTTTTCTACGGGATAAAGCAAGTAATCAACGGCTATATGCACCCACCGCTGTTGAAGCTTCTTTATGTCGCTGTCTCCACTTCCTGTGTTGCGCAGCGCTCTTAACCAGGGAGTAAGCCGGTGTTTAACCATCGAGTGTTTCAAACGCTTGTGATACTCGGTTACCTGGTCTTTTTCTAGGTTTCTAGTGAAATGCACCTGACATATCTGTTGAGGGTTGTCTGGAAAGATATTTGAGGCGCATAGCGCGAGACCTTTTGCCATATCTCGGACTATAACAAGCGGTGAGCCATAAGTCTTTTTAAATTTTGATAGGAGGGGTTTTACATGTTCTTCGGATTCAGAGGGAATTAAATCCGTGTCGAGTACTATACCATTGTGTCCTTCCTGTAATACAAAGACAACTCTTCCGCCGGACCTATGGGTTCCATCCATATGGAGAATCATACCGCCTTTGCGCTCAATCAATGCCTTTATCTCAGCTGTTTTAGCCTCGTGGAGTTGCTTGAAAAGCAAGAGGAAATCAAGGCTGCGATTAGATATAGTCCCCGTTGAAAGGGCGACGCCTTTTGTCCTGAGAAATGCCCGTATTTCATGCCGTTTCATCCCAATACGCCAACGGAGAAGTCCAATTAATATGGTTACATTCAGGTCTGTGCTGCATTTTGGTATTAGTGGTGCTTCTGTCTCATCATAAATCGAGATACATTCGCCAGGATGGTTTTTACAGGCCATGACTTTTACCCGGGTAGTTTTTGCCCCATGAAGAGAGATTATTGGTCGTTTGTAGGTGTAGAGGACTGTTAATCTTCGACCACAGATTGCGCACTGCTCTTTCCTTTTCTCTGAAACACCAGATGAAGGCGAGTTTTTTTTTCAGCAATATTATAGCGAATGACAATCTCTTTGAGTTCTTTACGTTTTACGGACTTATCCATCCCCTCGAGCATGAGATAAATGTCATCAGCAGAGAGTGTATCGTTAAGAATCAGTTGTGCCAGGTATCCAAAGTGAAGTGTTTCGATGTCAAACGAACTCGGATCCGGGAGATTGTCAGGATCACTCCCTAAATACCGGACATGATGTTGAATTACCTTTTTTCCCTGTCGTTCGTTCCATACTTCAGCATATCGGATTTTATCTCCCTGCTTAATCTTGCGGATGAATGTCTTGCGTTCTGTCATATATGTAGTGTATATACACTACATATATAAAGTTTTCTATTATTGTTTATAGTGCTTTTTCAGGCACATGCTATGCTGTCGTATGATAAAATGACTACACTATCTGTGGGTTCGCAAGACCAACTTGACGGCATGGCTATTTCCCATAAATTTAAATTTGTAGATGATCTATATCAGAATGTGCGGAATGTGGGATACATATACCTTTCGTATTTTTCTTTGTTTGTATGTGTAAACATCAGCAAATTTGACAATTCTACAACAGTGAGTTGGAAAGATATGATAAATAAATAAAAAAAAAGAGAAAAAAATATTTTGCGTTTTCTTCTGTTTCATCTCGTCGACGAGTATACCTATTTAGCAGCTTGTCTTAGCCTATGGGCAGCCTAACCAGTCACCAAGTCCAGGTTGAGTACAATTAAACCCAATCTCAATTGTCTTATCTATCTGGAACTGTCCAATAGTCTCCTCTTTACCGTAAGCGATTGTATGATGATGGTTTTGCGGATCCTTAGCTGCGAAGCCTATGTGCGATATACCGAGTACATCTGCCGATACTGTCTGCATTATTGATAACTCCGGCCCCGGGCCAAGATCCAGTGCCTCAACACCGTTACCATATGTCACAACAGTTTCTTTCTTCTGCAATTTCTCACATTGGACGAAGTTGGCGTCTGTAACTGCACCTATGTCGTAGTTCTTCACGCACTTCTTCTCCAGCCATTTCTGATCATAACTGTGGTTCTGGTATGTTATCGGGAAATACTCAACGTCGAACTCTTTCTCCTCTATTAAACCCTCTACGCATCCCTCCACTCCATCAACCGTCATCTCCGGATTCACTTCCAGCGTCCATTTCTGCTTTGTGACAAGACCAGATCCTGATTCTAGCTCTTGCATCTCTATTCCAGTTGCGATACCATACTCAGTATCAACTTCATACTCTGAGGTCAAATGCCCTACGCCTTTTACGTTGCTTTCGACCCAGACATAAGTTGCCGCGGCTGCACTTCCTATTACACATATCAGCCCAAAGATAACCATCGCTGCTACAAGCATTGTTAATCCCTTTTTCATTTTTTTCTTCTTTCACCCCCTTTTTCATTATACATTTCTTATACTATATCCTTTAGTGAGGGCATATATATATCTTTCGTATTTTTTTGTTTGTATGTGTAAACATCAGCAAATTTGACAATTCTACAACAGTGACTTGAAAAGATACGATTTTTAAAAAAATAAAAGAAAAAAATTTTTTTTTTCGAACGTTCTCCGGTTTCATCTCGTCGACGAGTATAACGTATTTAGCTTAGCTTAGCAGCTTGTCTTAGCTTATGGGCAGCCTAACCAGTCTCCAAGTCCTGGATAAGTGCAATTATACCCAATCTCAATTGTCTTATCTATCTGGAACTGTCCAATAGTCTCCTCTTTACCGTAAGCAATTGTGTGATGATGCTGCTCCGGATCTTTAGCTGCGAAGCCTATGTGCGATATACCGAGTACATCTGCCGATACTGTCTGCATTATTGATAACTCCGGCCCCGGGCCAAGATCCAGTGCCTCAACACCGTTACCATATGTCACAACAGTTTCTTTCTTCTGCAATTTCTCACATTGGACGAAGTTGGCGTCTGTAACTGCACCTATGTCGTAGTTCTTCACGCACTTCTTCTCCAGCCATTTCTGGTCATAACTGTGGTTCTGGTATGTTATCGGGAAATACTCAACGTCAAACTCCTTCTCCTCTATTAAACCCTCTACGCATCCCGTCACTCCATCAACCGTCATCTCCGGATTCACTTCCAGCGTCCATTTCTGCTTTGTGACAAGACCAGATCCTGATTCTAGCTCTTGCATCTCTATACCAGTTGCGATACCATACTCTGTATCAACCTCATACTCCGAGGTCAAATGCCCTACGCCTTTTACGTTGCTTTCGACCCAGACGTAACTCGCTGCGGCTGCACTTCCTATTACACATATCAGCCCAAAGATAACCATCGCTGCTACAAGCATTGTTAATCCTTTTTTCATTTTCTTCTTCTTCCACCTCCTAATTTTTTTTATCCGGCTATTATTTATAACCGCCATTTATAAGTTTTCATTGTGGTGATATATAAGCTTTTCGATAGTTTTTTGTTTTCCGTTATACCCAAGAGTCGTAAAGAGGCCTATTGTAGCCGCTTAATGTCATAACTAAAGCAAGCAGTAGAAGTTCGGGTAAGGAAAAGGGGTGGGGGTAAGGAGGATAATTGGTAGCGAAACTAAAAACCATTTCTTTTTTGCAATTCGCCACTTCTGCTATCTGTGGTAAAGGTGCACTTGTAAGAAGAAGGCGATGAGAAAGGGGGCGATGAAAAGGTGCGGGATGCTTTTTTATATCTGGTTTTCAACTCGGCGTGCCCGTAATTCTAGCCTCAATTCCTGCTCGCGTTTAACAGGCGCAAAAGAGGGCGGGAAAAATAGAAATATCTAGTACCGTATTTACCAACTGTGTGGTTCTGTCCCCAGAAATAGATAATACGATAGAGTATAACACACACCATTAGCATAATACCGAAAACTTTATATACGCCTACATCTAAACTACTAGAAATAGAAGAATAGAAATATCAAATAAAAAAAGAGGAGGTGAAAACGAAATAAAATGAAGAAGAGAAACATAAGTATTGGAGTGGCGATTGCAATAGCGGCACTTCTGTTTGCAGGTACGGGTATTGCATTGGCGGGTGAGGAGAACGTTGAGGATTTCTACTTCTACCAGGAGTCTATGGTAGAGGGAACGGGCCTGGTTATGGTGGATAAAGATATAAATACCGTGCCAGCGCCAGGGTATCCCTCACATAATCTCGAGACAAATCTGCACATTCATGGCTGTGGAGACTATGAAGTAGACCAAGTGCTAAAGGTAGTGATAGTGAAAAATTATTACACACCAAATGGAACATGGAATCGAGATGTGAGTCAATCGATAGACTACTGTGAAGATGCGATGATGACATTTAAGCCCGTGGCGCTTACGAGTGGAAGCATGACCTTGATCGATGACGAATCTTCGATTCTGTGGAAAGAAGACCTGTGCATAAAGAACTATCAGATTGACACAGCAATGAGGGCGAAGTATACGGATGCTAGTTACATTAAGAAGACGATCGAGAGTAATGTGTCCTGCGTTGAGCCATATCTCATTAACAATGAGGCATACCCCGGTGACCCTAACTATGAGACAACGGTGTCAGGATGTGGAATTGCGAAGATGGACATCCTTTCTACGGTAAGCGGTGCAAGTCACATTGGAGTGGTAGTTAAAGCCAGAGATGATCCCCACATAACGATGATACGAGTGTCTGAGGACTACATTGGTAACTTCACCATAGACAAGCATATGAAGGTGAAAATGAATAAGCCCGGGGACACCGGTAAAGATGGTAAAGAGTGGTTACCGTGCCCATTTGAGGCAGACCTAGGACACGCGGAATTCTATGAAGGGGATTGCTAGGCGAAGAGTAAAGCCTCTGTCAGAGGCTTTTTTTACTTTTTTGGATAGACAGAGAGAGAGAGAAGGAAATAGCAGCGGTATAATATAATAAAGAAAGAGGAAAATTTAGGATCCTTTCTAAATAAAGGAAAAGGAGGTGATAAGAAAAGAAATGAAGAAACAGAAAGTAATAGTCTTGTTTGCTATTGCGCTCTTATTGGCTGTAGTAGTAGGCGGTGTGCAGACAGTAGCAGCGGGGACGATGGACGTAACTACGTACAAGGAGAAAATAGTAGAGCCGATAGATGTCGGTAAAATCCGATTTATTAGCAATGCTGTGGATAGCAATTGGGTAAAAGGTACCAAATTCGCGGGACAACCAATGGAGATTATGTATTGGGAGAAGGAGACAAAGTATTTGATCAGTATACACTTAAATGACTCGGGATACATCATAGGTAACGTGAGTTTTCACCGGTGGGGCAATGGAGTAACAAACATTACTGATGCGCTTGCGAATCAATCATTAGCGAAATTGCCAGCAGGGCCTCAGCTAGAGCTGATAACTGAAGCGGTGTACAAGCGTATGATAAATGAAAATATATCTGCCCCGATAGACACCCGCAGAATCAAATACGTGGGCAGTGCCAGGCATAGAGAATGGGTAATTGGCTCCAAGCCGAAGGTTACAAACTCCATTGGCAGTGGTGGGCCTAGCGCAGGGGTAATCGGTGCACCAATAGCACATGGTAATACGCTGATATACTGGAACAAGTATACGAAACGGGTAATTATCTTGAAATTGGATAGCGAGGGCTACGTGAATTTCGTGGATTTCGGGTTGAACGGTAATCATAATGTAAAAACGATTCCACCAAGCCTTGCTGACGAGACAATATCCAAGTTATTCCCGTAAGATTAGAGTCGGGAACACTAACAAAAGAGCCTTAACGAGCACAAACGATAGCTCCTATAAGGAGCTTCTTTTTATTTCTATTTAATATTTATACCGCATTAGTATTATTATTATTATTATAGGCGTGAAGATAAAGATGAAAGCGAAAAAAGGGAAGGGCGCAAAGATTATTGCTATATCTGTATTAGCATTATTGTTTGCCGCTTTCGTGCTGCCGAACATTGCTTCGGCGGGGACCTGCAACTGGTTTACTACGAGTGGGTATGGTGTTGTAGATATTACTAGAAAGTTCGATAATTCAGGTCTTTATTTAATCGGAAGAGTGCAGGGAGAGGGCTATTACTTAGGTAGCCAGCACGTAGATCTGGATACTAATACTACCATGCTCTCTTCAAAGGAGTGGGCCCATATTCAGTCCAAATCAGGCAACTTTAGTTATGGGAACACAGGTAAGAATTACAAAATAGGCGCGGTAGCTTGTGAAAGTTTCTCGGACATACAGTATCTGGATACGGATACAAGTTACGCAATGGATAATTCTTCATTCTCCATGTGTACTAACTCTTACATAACCGGGAAGGCACATTTTGGCTTCGCTGCAGTAGACCCGCCAGGTGGAGCAGGTGGCGGTAGTGGTGGAGCAACCGTTTATGGATCTGAGAACTATTGGGGTGACTTCCACATTAATAACCATATAGTAATTGGAAGCGGGGGAGACTGGCTGGGAATACCCTAAAAATGCAAAAGTTAAAGTTCAATCTCTAGATGGCGATTCTAAATCTCAGTTTGCACTTGGCATTTTGCAATTAATTGCTCGAAATTTATATGTATTATCCCCTCCTTTACTATTAGAACGCATGACGAAAAGAGATACAGTAGCGCTAAAAAAGGTAGCTGTAGTACTTGCACTATGTCTCTACATATCCGCTTTTTCTGTCGTGATGCCGGTTAGTGGGGCGTTATCTTCTGTTGTTATAACCGATGTAGAACCGACAGATTTCCATCCCGGCGAGACAAAGGAAGTTGTTCTGACTGTGAAGAACAACGGCGCAAGAGATGCGAGGGATGTCAGGTTAATATCATTTGAAGACACAGAATACGTATCCCTCGTTGGACCCACGACATTCCACATAAACACGCTAAATTCATGGTGCGAGAAGGAGGTGAAAGTCACCGTTCACGCAAGGGAAGGCACTCCTAATGGCGTTTATTCCATCCCTCTCGTGTGCAGTTGGGATGAATGTTATTTTGATCCGGGTAAGGGTCCTGTAGCAGATCCTAAGCCGGAAGGAGGCGGATATTACCCTTTGACTATTTCTTTCAGCGTAAAGGGAGATGTGATAATAAACGTTGGAAATGTAGATACAGATCCAACAGAAATAAGACCTGGAGATACAGATGTTAAAATAACAGCCAATATCGAGAACAGTGGAGAGGCAGCAGCAAAGAATGTAGAGGTGAATTTGCTTTGTTTTGAAACAGAAGAATTCACGCCTTCTCGATCGGGAACGGACCGCGCGTACATAGGCAGGTTGAACGCAGGCAATTCAAAATCGGTTACGTTCCATGTTGATGTTGCGGAGAATATAGAATCGAAGAAGTATAGCATCCCGCTGGGGATAAGATACCTATACGAGGATGATGAATATAAGGCCGTATGGGGAGTACCGATATTAGTGAAGCCTAAGCCAGAATTTGAGATCGTCTCTTCTTATACCACGCCTACAAATATAAGCCCCGGCGATTACGTTATACTGCATGTACGAGTCCAGAATGTGGGTTCTGAAGAAGCAGAATCTGTTAGCGTTCGGGTAACAGGGGAAGCGGATGTGCCCTTTGATTTCGATGTGAAGAGCGATCATGTCGGTAATTTAAAGGTGAATGCGACAGGCGATGCGATATTGGAATTTGATGTGGATAAAGACGCTGCGAAGAAGATATATCCTCTGGGTTTGGAGATACGGTGTGTTGGGGACCGCGACTTAGGCGATGATAAGGTATATACCTTCGATAAGCAGATCCAAGTGGAAGTGACATCAAGCAGTTCTTCTATCCCTGGGTTTGAGTGTCTATTCATCCTAATCGCCCTTATTCTTACCTTTATTATGCGAAGAAAGCGAGTGTAAAATCCCACATGCTCTCCCATCTCCCTCCCCACTCTCCTCTATAATCAAAGATAGATAGGACAAAATGGCACTACAAGGAAAGAAGGGTATAGCAAAGGGGTCAAAGAGTTCTTCTCCACCCCAAGGTCCGCAGGGTAAATGGATAATCATAGCAGTGCTGATAATAGTAGTATTCGCAATTTCCGGTTACGCTGCGATAGTGCTTCTTTCTCATGGTAACATAGGGGTGCCTGCTTCCGTCTTGCAAGAGCGAGTAGCGAGTAAATTCGGCGGTGAAGAAACGATATTTATAGCGGTTCGTTTGGACGAGGAAACAAGTGCAAAGAACATTCTTCGTGATATAAGAGCTCCCGCGGTGATACAATCGGTAATTGAGTTACACGAACGGCTTGAGAATGAGACCGAGATCGAACGAGTTCAGTCAGTTGCCACTGCGTTTAAAGATGGTGTTCCAGGGGATTTAGCAGAGGTAGGAGAAGTTTTGGCTGCCTTTTCCCCGCCGTCAGAAGTAGAAGGATTTGTTAATGACGACTTCAGCATCACGCTGATAAAAGTTAGTCCCATAGCGGGATTAAGTGAAGCGAAGATGGAAGAAGTAGCAGAAATAATACAGGTGGATATTGCTTCTATTACAAAACCTGCAGGTGTGAAATATATAATAACCGGTGTTGATCCGCAGACATCAGAACTGATAGCGGATCAATTCCCGGGTAGCCTACGCAAGTTAAACATTGTAGTAGAGCTCGAGCCAAGATTTGCACGATCCGAAGAGATAAGGGATGTCCGTGACCCAGAGGTATTGAAATATGTTGATTTGCTATCCAAGCGAGCAAAGCTTGTTGATGGTGTCGTGGATGCGCATAGTGCGGCGGAGATCATAAAAGAGGCGAATGATGGCAGGATACCAAAAACGTTGAGAAGTGTCCTGTCGCTCTTAGAGGAGAAAGATGAAACGAAAAGGCAACAGATATACGATTATATTAGCAAAGACTATTCAATGACGCTTGTAAGGTTGAAAATAGATGATGATGCAGAAGCGGCGGAGATAGTGGAAGAGATAAAGGAAGTGATAAATATAGCAAGACCAGCAGGGACATCCGTGGCTATTGCTGGTGATCTGGTACAGGATGCATGAGAGAGGAGATGGGAGCATTTTCTTATGTGGGGGAACCCCCAGTAAATAGTTTACCTATTCTGATAATTATCATACAAAGACACAGATTTCACAGATTTACACAGATGCTACTTTAAATCTGTGTTAATCTGCGTTAATCGGTGTCTAAAAAATCATTGGAAAATGATACATACCGTTCGGGTAAATTATTTGTGAGTTTCATGGGGTCAGTTTTTTTAGTTCATCCGTATTTCTGTAGCAGGGGTAAAAAAACACGATATTTTACAAGATTAACATATGGTTTTTGGGTTAACAGGGGATAAAAGAGCCAATAGAGTACTAAAGCCGGGTCCATAGTATTGTCTTCTCGTGAAAATCTGTGTAATCTTGTGGTTTGCTAAACAATTATTCATCCTTTTCCCAGAACGGTAATAAAAACAGGCCCTCTTATATCTACTTTCTTCTTCTTCGATGTTATAGATCGCATCGCTACGTCTTCTACCTTTATATTTATATCCGCGCCGCTCCGCACTATCTTTACTTTTACCTCTTTTTTATCGCTATCACCCGCTTCCTCTATCTGACGAGCGGCGAAAGCGGCAAAAGCATCTAAAAACCTTATGTCCGTTTGCACACCCTCTTCAAATACTGTTTTCCATTCCTTCTTCCTTGGTATCCCGTATATGGACCCTTCATGCACGATTATTTCATTCAGATATGCGGGGCCACATAAGAGCGTGTTTTCTTCGGGCTCCGTCACCCAGACTTCAATATCCCGTCCGAATAGTGGCCCCTGATATGCCAGGAACTCACAGGGTGATTCCTCTTTTCCTCTCTCTTCACATACGTGAACGATACTTTTTGCGATTTCCGCTCCTTCCGCCGTGCTCGGTGTCTCCGCCAGACGGATCATCGCCGCTATTTCCATGTCGCTCAATTCCCAGGGTGCATAAAATTGTGGGTATGCTAATGCCCTCATATCCCGTGCATCGTGCAATATCATCGCTAATCGCTCTACGCCCAATCCAAGATTTACCACGGGATATGGGATCTCGTACTGCGCCAGTGCAGTGGGCGAATAAATCCCAAAAGTGGCGACTTCCACCCACCCTATCCGCGGATGATAACAGAAAACTTCCGTCTGCGTCTCGGGCATGTAATATTTCGACCGTTTCTCGTCCTTTTGGAATCGCATTTTTACAAATCCGAGTTGCAGAAGCAGCCCGGTGGCGAGGTCCTTGCCATCGTCTATGCTTACATCCTCGCTGCAGAAGACACAGGATGCGGAATGGTAATTACGTAGTCGTATTTCGTCCTCTCGCTGCTCCCTTCTGAAGCACCTGTCCACGGAGAAGAATTTTATCGGTAATGGCTTTTTATTCCAGACTTCAGCAAGAGTCAAGAACCAGCCGGAGGTCATGTGGCTCCGCAATGTGCTTCTGGAAGGTACGGGTGTGAGGTCTTTTAGCTCTGGAAAAACCGCCTCAAGCACTTTCGTTACTTCCATATCTGCCACATCCAGACTATTTGCTACTTCATATACCAGGTCATCACCGTCTATTTCGCCCTTTTTATAGCTGTGCAGTGTATTCTTGAGTGTGTCTATTTCATCATTTGAGAATGGTTTGCCGAAGTACGAGTTCATTTGATTTACTCGTTCATCAGAGATGCCAATATCCGGGCGAGGCAAGCCAGCGAGATAATAACAGCGGTCTAAGACTGCAAGTGCCTCTTTACCAAATTGCTTCTTCACTTCCGCTTCTTCTATCGTCACAGGATTCATGACTTCCTCGAATCCGAGCCGCAGATACGCCTCTCTTAGCTTTTGGATCGTTTCAAATACTGGATGTGGCTTACCATAGCGTAAACGTAGCAAAGACCTTGGATGTCTTTCGTTCACTCGCTTCTCATCAGCATATTTTGTTCCCGCTAGCCATGCGGCTTCAAAATCATTGCTCGTTTCTTCTCTTATCTGTTTGGGGTTGAATTTCATTATTCTTCTACAATAGTTCTTTATGATGCTTGTTAATATATCCTCGCATCTAAAAAATAGTCACGTCTATACAAAGGGGTATCAATACAATAGTGACTTATCAATCATTTATATTTAACAAGTATACAAAACAGGTATTACTCCCGCATATGTTTTTAAATACGCTCAAAATAATTGTTAACTTTACGTAGAGCAAAACACGCTTTTAAAAATCCGCGATGCCCTAGGATTTTCCCTCAAACAAGAAAGTGTGCGCTTTCGGCGGTGCTGAAAAGGGTACTGTGGTAAGGGCATCAGAGCGCCGTGGAGGGGCGCTATAAACGTACTCAAAACAAATAGGGTGTAATAACGCATATTGATGCTTCTCGGCTCTTTCTTTATAAGAGGACGCGGAATCTTATGCATGTGATAGGGGATACCGGAAAGTTCAAATAAATAAACTAAAAGTTCGCAGGGTTAGTTATCGCTAACCACGTTTTTTTAATCTAAGAGGTATTATAAAGATTATGACTGTTGATATTGGTATTAACGCACTATCTGAATGGATCATGGTGATATTGATGGCGATGACGCCAGTTGGCGAACTTCGTGCTGCTATACCACTTGCAATAGGTTGTTATAATATGGGCTATGGTGAAGCTTTTGTCCTTTCCGTAATAGGGAATATGCTACCCGTAGTACCGTTACTTCTTTTTCTCGGTCCTGTTTCAAATTGGCTGCGAAGATACGCTATCCTGGACCGGTTCTTTACTTGGCTTTTCGCACGAACAAGGAGACATAGCGAGAGAATGGCCAAATACGGCTCTCTGGGACTGATACCTTTTGTTGCCATTCCTCTTCCTGTGACCGGAGCATGGACGGCTTGTGCAGTCGCGTTCGTCTTCGGCATTCGATTTCGATACGCATTTGTTGCTATTCTCGCGGGTGTGCTAATCGCAGGTATAATCGTAACGCTATCTTGTATGGGCGCTTTGGGTGTGATGGGTGTTTGATATATCAAGATACTACTTCTTTTTCTTAAATAACGATGGTAAATGGATTACATACGAGCCATTCTCCTTCATCTTCATTATTATCTCCTTCCGCTCTAACAACGCATCCAGATTGAGTTCGTATATGCCCGGGCTCAAAATCTTTAAGCTTTCTATCTTATCCACCTCTAGAGATACATCATCTTCTACTTTTAGCTGATCCACCAAGTCCGTTGCACTTGCTTCTTTTCCCTTCCTTATATAGAGAAAAAGATTCCCACCACAATCAGGACAGCCATTCAGCATCTCTTCTGTTATCTTTTCAAATTCCTTACCACATTTCAAGCATTTATGCATCTTTATTTTATCTCAGATTGCGGAAATAATTGCACTTATTAAGTCTTTATCCTTCTTCGTCGTGTGCATCATCTTCGCAGGTCCTATAACAGTTAGTCTTGTCTTCTTTCTTATATTCAAAAATCCCTTTTTAGACGGATATCCACTCATCTCTATGCCAGAAAAATCATCGTCCACCTCCGTCATTGTAAGCTCTATCAGTTTCATCTGCTCCTCTGACGTCAGACCACCTTCCAACACCACTATATCTCCCGACTTTACCCCGTCCAGTACAAATCTTAACTTCTCCGTCGAGGTCATCGAATTTATTTTGTCTTCCGAAATAAGATTCATTTTTATTTCCATCGTGTAACTCCCTCACCGGAATCTCCGCGCCATTTCCTCATATAAGTCCAGCATATTCTCCCCCTTCAGTGCTGATATTGGTATGACTGAGTGCTGAGGGAACGCATTTGCTATCCTTTGTGGCGATGCATCCACAAGGTCTACCTTATTTGCTGCGATAATAATCGGGATACCCCTTGCTTCCATGTTCCCGATGATGATAATATTAGTCTGCGTATACGGATCTTCGGTAGAATCCATAAGTAGCACAATGCCGTCAATATCATCGAGCCATTTTATTGCCTCTATAACGCCTTCCGTCGCCTCTTTCGCCCTTCTTTTCGCCTCGTCCTCTTCCAAACCATAAGCCAAAAACTCATGAAAATCTATCTTTGTCGCTAATCCCGGCGTGTCAACCACATCCAGCTTCAACTTCGCTTTCCCTCGCTTTGGCTTCTCCTTTGATTCGGAATTCAAATCGGGGTTTGGATTCTCTAAGGACTTAGTTTTCAGGTCTATGGTAACTCCCGCTCTCCTGACTGCTCTTCTTGTCTCATGGGGTACCTCTGTGGCAGTTCCCACATCTTCGTTCTCATCTACAAAAGTATGGATTATCCTATTTGTCAAAGTGGTTTTCCCGGCATTCGGCGGTCCGTAGATGCCGATTTTCGCCGTCCCCTTCCGGAAAGACAAAGCTCTTCTTAGCCGTGTTAAGATGCTCTTCCACCTTCTCTTCGACTTCATCTCTTCTTCCATCCTCTCTTTTTTATATAATTAAATCTTTCTACTCGATTGATGATACTGCCACATTTGGTTTATAATGCATTATGCCTTACTCTTTCATTATACATAGATAGTTATTATTAAATTTAAATATTTCGCAAGGTGGGGCTAGCAGCCGAAGAGGAGGAAAAATTGTATAAACCTGAAAGTACAGAAGAAGTAATACGTGTGCGTATTCCGGATAAAAGGAGAAGGGAAGTGTTGGCGATAGTAGAGAAGATGTTAGGTGGGCGAAGGGTAACCGTGCAGTGCCTGGATGGGAAAGAAAGGATGGCCAGAATCCCAGGCAGATTAAAGAGAAGACATTGGGTAAACGTCGGAGACGCAGTAATAATAGTTCCCTGGGACTTTCAGGATGAAAAGGCTGACCTTATCTACAGATATAAAAGACCACAAAAGGAATGGCTAAGAAGGAAAGGCTATTTGAAGTAGAGAAATGGCTAAAAAGGGAAGAGACGCCATTACCTAAGGGTAAAAGAAAGAATAAGGATTATCGTGATAGAAAAACTGAGTTATCGGTTCTTGACATTCCCACGTTGGAGACACTGTATAAATTCTCGAAGCGGGGCTTATTAAAAGCGTTGGGTGGTCCTATAAGCAGTGGTAAAGAAGCGGTTATATTTCATGCTATAGGCGCAGAAGAGGAGGAGTTAGCGATAAAGATGTATAAAGTAAGCACCTCCAACTTCAATGCCATGCTTGACTATATTATTGGCGACCCGAGGTTTGAAAACATAAAGCGAGACCGAAGAAGTATCGTGTCTGCGTGGGCACGAAAAGAGCTAAAGAATCTCAAAAGAGCTTTTGATGCCGGGGTTGAAGTACCAAGGCCAATAGCTATAGACAAAAATGTGCTGATGATGGAGTTTATAGGTCGGGGCGGGGTAGCAGCACCAAGATTGAGGGATGTTCCTGTAGATATACTCAAAACTGATTTTGAACTTGAAGAGCTCTTTCTTCGCATCATTTCCTATATTCAGATCATGTATGAGAAGGGGACGATGGTGCATGCCGACCTCAGCGAGTTTAACATATTAATGAAAGGGTATGTGGAGCGCGAATTTGAAGGTCTTGACGTTGAGATAGAACCAGTAATAATAGATATGGGGCAAGCTACGCTTTTGCAGCATCCTAATGCCAATGCGTTCCTCCTGCGAGATGTGAGAAATATCGTTACTTTCTTTAACAAACTCGGCTTAGATTGTTCAGTCAATGACATAATCCGGCGGATAAAGCGATAGGATCATCATTTTTTATAGAAATGAACGGGAAAGAGAAAATAATAGAGACGGCTGTATGTCCTTTCTGTGCCTGTCTATGCGATGATGTGGTTATTTCGGTAGACGTAGAGCGAAACAGAATAAAAGAGATAAGAAATGCTTGCACATTCGGTGTTGAAAAGTTCTTATCGGTGGAGAAAACCGAGCAAAGGCTAAAGAAACCAGTAGTAGACGGTAAAAAGACAGATTATGACGATGCAATAGAAAAGGCGGTGGATATACTAAATGCTGCGAATAAGCCCCTTATCTATGGGCTTGGCAATAGTGGCTATAACGCTCAGCGGGTAGCGTTAGAAATAGCGAAGCTAAAGAAGGGCGTATATGACTTCACGGAATCAATCTGCCATAATGTACTGTATTTGGAATTATTGAAGAAGGGCCCTTTTTACTATGCTCTGCTGGATGAGATAAGAGACAACGCCCAGGTGGTCATTTACTGGGGCGCTAATCCTATTGTGTCGCATCCAAGACACCTTTCCAAGTACTCGGTATATCCGGTTGGAAGGTATGCAATGAAGGGTGTTATGGATAGGGAACTGATTACTATTGATGTGGTGGACAGCGAGTTGAAGAAGATCTCAAGGTGGTTCTTGCGGGTGAATCCGGGAGAAGATGCAGAAATAGCGAATATTCTGAGGCGGCTGGTAAAAGGTGAGTCCTTAAAAGAACTGGTAACGGGTAAGATGGACAGTGATACACTAAGGAAAATGGCAGACAGGCTGAAGAAGGCATTTTACGGTGTTATCTTCGTGGGTCTTGGTGTCTTATCAAATAAAAACGGCTCAAAGAGCATTGAATCGATTTTAGCTCTGGTTGATACCCTAAATAAAGAAGGCGTAAAATTCGTACTGTTTCCAATGAAGGGCCATTTTAATGTGCTCGGTGCCGTGAATCTCTTGTTACGTGAGACGGGATACCCATTTGGCGTGGATTTCTCACGTGACACTATCTTCGAGCCGGGAAAGACAACTGTTTTGGATGTAATCGCTAGCGGAGAGGTAGATGCTGCATTAATCGTCGGTGCTGACCCTTTTTCTTCGTTCCCTATGAAAATTGCGCGGAAATTGCGTGATCTGCCTATAATCTTGATGGACCCTTTTGAAACACCGACTACGCAATTTGCATCTGTTGTAATCCCTACTGCAATTACGGGTGTCGAGACGGAGGAGATAGCGTACCGGATGGATGGTCTCCCATTGAAGCTCGAGAAAATTGTTGATTGCAAGTATCCTCCAGATAGGGCTATTTTGGAGCAGATACGTAAAGGGGTGAAGAAATCATAAACAAATCAACCGTGAAACTTTAACGGGTATTGTGAATATATATTCATATATGCCAGGGCGAAGACAGTGCAGGTGCGTAGGTGTCAAGCCGAATTTCCTCCTCTTCGAACCACGGCGAGGGGAGAGCACACCTAATCCAGAGGTCTGTGAAAGATTGATATTGAAAGTGGAAGAACTGGAGAGCATAAGGCTTAAAGACCATCAGCGGCTAAGTCAGGAAGAAGCAGCGAAAAAAATGGGTGTTTCGCAACCTACATTCCATCGAATAGTAAGCGAAGCACATCGAAAAATAGCAGAAGCTTTTGTTGAAGGGAAAGCAATAAGGATAGAAGGCGGTAATTATGTGATATTGAGTGCTAACAATGAAACGCATGTGCCCCTTCCAAAAGTGTCTCCTGGCTGGAAAAGAGGGCGGCATGGGCGTGGATGAGATTCTTTGGATTCATCATAGTCTATCTTTATATATTTATATGAATATATATTCACATAAGGAAGAAAAATCAAAATCTATAGGGAGAAGGTGAAAGATAAAGATGAAGATATGCATAACTGCAACAGCAGGAGACCTGAATGCGCAGGTAGACCCGAGGTTCGGAAGGTGCCAATACTTTGTAATCGTAGATTCGGAGACAATGGCGTTTGAAGCGATGGCAAACGAAGCAATTGCCGCACCGGGTGGAGCGGGAATTCAGGCGGCACAAACAATGGTGAATAAAGGTGTGGATGTAGTCATTTCGGGGAATATAGGTCCCAATGCTTTTCAGGTACTGTCCACCGCGGGTGTGAAAATCGCAACAGGCGCTTATGGCACGGTACAAGAAGCAGCTGAGATGTATAAAAGCGGTAAGTTAGGGGAGACAGGCGCTTCAACAGTAGATGCTCATGCTGGTATGGGTGCTACTGCACCAGGTGGCGGATTTGGCATGGGCATGGGTGGCGGACGAGGCGGCGGAGGAGGACGAGGCATGGGCAGAGGTATGGGACTTGGCATGCAGCAACCAATGCCTTCGCAACCACAACCACAACCACAAGCGCCGCAGGCACCAATAACGCCTCGAACGAAAGAAGAAGAAATCGAAGAACTATTGAACATGGCAAATAGACTGGAGAAAGATTTGGAAGAAGTGAAGAATAGAATAGAAGAACTTAAAAGGGGGTGAAAAAAATGGCAAGAGGAAGAGGATTTGGCAGAGGTTTTTGGTCTGGCTTTGGACCCGGGAGAGGTATGGGAATGGGCAACCCTTATCCATTCTGCAGGAATTTCCCGTGGCTTCCCAGAAGGTGGTGGACCGGAATGTATGGTGCAATGGCTCCAGCTCCAGGGATGTACCCAATGTCATATTATGGCTATCCCTATTCTTACGGGAGGTGGATAAGATAAAATGAGTGGCATGGGTAGAGGAGGAGGAAGAGGTCAAGGTCAAGGTCAAGGTCAAGGTCAAGGTCAAGGTCAAGGTCAAGGTCAAGGTCAAGGTCAAGGTCAAGG
>JGI12150J12686_100002_pt1 | contig 23795 bp, 23 predicted proteins | sample ANMFosRound1_FD_12686 | JGI IMG/M metagenome (IMG submission 12686)
CTTGACTTTGTCAGATTTGACCTGAACCCATCGTAATCCACACTCATCTATCATATGTACAGTAGTTAGATATATTGATACCATCTTCCACATAAAGTCCATCCACCAATAAACGAGGGAACTATGGATGGAATAAACTTTAACTTACGCACCAGAGATCTGTTCAGGATATTCGATAAATTAAGGCATGTCCATGACAAATATGCCTCATACTTTCGCAACAAAACCCGTAGCGCCGCTACCCAGTCGTTTCGGTACATTCAGGGAAAATTTCTCAAGCGAGGGCGCGGCAACATGACAGAGTACGCCAAAGTCGTTCCGGACTGCAACAACCAGTCGCTTCAGAATGCAATCTCCGAGTCTCCATGGGATGAAAGACCGGTAATCGATCAGATTCAGAGAGATGTGACTGAATTAATCGGGGATCCGGTCAATGGTTCCATTCATGTAGATGAATCAGGATTTGTGAAGAAGGGAACCGAGTCAGTCGGCGTAGCGAGCCAATATTGCGGTCGTCTCGGAAAGGTTGAGAACTGTCAGGTTGGTGTCTTTCTCGGATATGCGAACGGAGCTTACCGAACCCTGATCGATGAGGCGATATATCTCCCAAAAAAGTGGATAGAAGATCAGGAACGTCTTGAAAAGTGCGGTGTTCCTGAAGATGTCGTGTTCAAGACGAAAGCCGAGCTTGCATTGGAGATGATCCTCCACGCGAGGGACAACGGCGTTCCATTCGGATGGGTCGGGATGGATTGTTTCTATGGAGAGCAACCATGGCTTCGGAATGAAATCGACGCTAAAGGGATTGTTTATATTGCAGATATACCAGTTGACACTCGTGTCTGGTTGAATAAGCCAGAAACAGGAATTCCAGAGAGAAAAGGAGATCGCGGACGCATTCCAACGAAAGAGAAGGTGCTTGAAGGTGAACCGGATCCAATCGAGGTGAGGAATCTTAAAGATCAACTGGATGCGGAGCAATGGAACCATGTCTTCGTTAGAGACACCGAACGGAAGGAGCTATGGTCAAATATCGTCTGCATTCGTGTGTATCCAGTGGTTGATGGGCTTCCAGGGGATGAGATATGGCTTATCATTCGAATAGATGATGGAGACGAGTCTGTAAAGTACCAGTTCTCCAATGCTCCACCTGATACGGGTGTGGAACGATTTGCCCAGATGTCATGTAGCAGATACTGGATAGAGCGTGCATTCGAGGATGGAAAGGGGATTGCAGGTCTTGCAGATTACCAGGTCCGTGGTTGGGACGGATGGCACCACCATATGGCGCTATCTCTGCTTGCAATGCTCACTCTATTGATGATGGTCATGGATCTTGGTAAAAAGGCAGAATTGCTGACAGTTCAGGATGTGAAAGAGATCCTTGAGGTAATGCTTCCAAAAAAGGAGATTACGGAAAGGGAAATCCTGGAAATCATCGAAGAAAAGCATAGGGCGCGATATTCCGCAAGAATGTCGCATCATCGTAGAAATGATTAACCGGGCAATTGCCTGCTGGCAATGCAAAGCGCAAGTGTAATCTCGTAAGCGTCGGAAGCGTCTGTTTCAGCGGTAGCTTTCTGTGTAAGTTCCGGTGAATGGGGAATTGCGATGTTCGGATACAGAAAATCTTCCGTCAACGGTTGGTTATGGGCGTGATATGCACTCAAAAGAGTGTAGTGTGGGGGATGAAATGGGGTTGAGGTGGGGGAAATGTTTGTAATGTGACAAAGTCAAGCTAATATGGCGCATACTTATTATGGGTTGGGTTGCTGCCTGTGGCGATCCTTCATCGGGATTGCCAGCACCCAGCACATAATCAAGTCCCGTGCCTGTAAATCCTGCATTATGTCAACTCGGCACTGTCTGGAAATCAAGCGATTTCCACCGATTTACTCGATTCGTGCCATTCGGTCCGAGAATGCGGGAGAACTCGTTCTTTCTGAAGGGATGTCGTAAAAAGTCGGTGAATCCTTTTTGCAGTGCGAACTTCTTTGTTAGCCCATGGGTCTCGATTGTGTGTCTCAATATCTCATCCTTTTCTCCCTACCGGGACCTGCTTCAACGGTATGATGTAGGGTGTCTCTGATTGTCGCCTCACAGCTGCCTCGACGTTGTAGACAGACTCAATATTCTCCGGAGTCAGCACATAAGAAGGCTCGCCAGCAGCAACAATCATACCGCCCTTCATCATGATCATCCGGTCCGAGTATCTCGATGCGAGGTTCAGATCATGTACCGCCATCAGAGCAGTGATCACTTTTTTATCTACAAGATTTCTTATTATATTCATCACATCAAGTTGATGCCATATATCAAGATTGCTGGTCGGTTCATCGAGCAGAAGAACCTCCGCTTCCTGAACAAGCGCCCGTGCGAGAAGCACTTTCTGCTGCTGACCCCCGCTCAGCTCGTTGAAATTGCTCATTCCGAGATCCTCAATTCCGAGCATCCTCAGTACCGCCCATACCTTCTCCTCGTCGTTATCACTGCTGAGCCATCCGAGATGTGGGCGCCTGCCCATGAGCACCGTATCAACGACATTGTTGGGAAAGATGCGCAGTGAATTCTGTGGCACATAAGCAATGTTTCTGGCAACATCCATCCTCTTCATCCTGGTTACCTCCTTTCTGTCGATGAGAATGCTGCCGCTCTGCGGTGTTAATATCCGGTCTATGCATTTGATGAGCGTGGATTTGCCAGAACCATTCGGACCCACGATAGCAACAAGTTTGGATGTGGGTATCTCAAAACTCACGTTCTTGAGGATTGGCACGCTATCGTAGCTGAACACGATATCCTTTGCCTGGAGTTTTATCATCATGTCCAGAACTCTCTCCTCTTTCCTTTCAGTATCAGGTACATGAAGAACGGAACCCCGATGATGGATGTCATGATCCCTGTAGGGATTATAGTGGGCGCTATGATATTCATTCCGATGGCATCAGCCGTGATTAACACGAATGCGCCGAGAATGCCAGATGCAGGGATGAGAAATCTGTGATCACCGCCTATTATCATGCGTGCCATATGCGGTGCGACCAGCCCGATAAACCCGATGGTTCCGGTAAAACCAGTAGTTCCGAATACCCCTACTTCCGAATACATTTATATTCTATAAAACATAGTCGCATCACCCAACAAATGAGGTGATGGACGACTATGTTAGTAAAACAATCAGACCTCAGAGCTATACTCATGAATAAGCTTTGCGGCGAAGGAAGTTTTATACGAGTACCAGAAGGTGCAGAATATAGCGCAGAAGACGCCACTAATGTGGTGTTGCACGCCGCTACTTCGTCTTCAAACTCTATAGAAGCAGCAGTGCAGGATTTACGGGAGATGCATCCGATTTCAAGGATTCCATGTGCAGATACTGTACATACCTACCTAAAAGGGAATAATATCAATGAAACAATGTCATTTTTCAGAAAAATGAATTCTGAATTCATCGATATGGTAAATATCAGTGATTCTCCACAGGATATTGCAATGGACTTCCACAACGTACAGTATTATGGAGATAAGAATACAAAAGGCGTCGTAGGGATACAGCCAAAGAATGGAACCTCGTGGGGATACTCGTACCTCACGGCCGATCTCGTCGGGGACTGCAAACTGACGCTGGACATCGTAAATCTCACAGCACTGAATAAGAACTACGGAACGCTGATAGAAGGTGTTATTAACCGGATAGATCAGCTTGGAATAGCTATTGAAAAGATATTGATGGATCGAGAGTTTTTTAATCTTGCTTCAATCATAGCACTCAATACGGCAGACATAAATTATGTTATGCCAGCTAAACTGGATAAGCGGATCAAAAAGATCATCCGTGACTTCGAAATGGCGGAAGGGATGGTTCCTGGAGTCATAAAGCACAAATTCAGGGATGAGAGCAGCCCTGAGTTTTACCTTGTTCTCGTGCCCAATAAGAACTACGATCCTTTAAGAAGAGAGGGAAAGGACAACAAGAAGTTCTTTGTCTTTGCGACCAATATTAAATTCAATTCGGTAAAGGAATTTACTAAAAAGATTCCAAAAGAGTATAGAAAACGATGGAACATCGAAACTGGGTATAGAATGAAGAAAGTCTTCAAGATACGAACGTGTTCGAAGTCTTTTGTTGCGAGATCGTCGTTTTTCATACTACAGTGCATCATGCATAACTGTTTAAATGTATTGAAACAGGTCGTTTCTATCACGGCTTACATGCTAAAATCAGCTATTTGCAAAGGAATACGTGATTCTTTGCACGTAGAATCCGATTTTGTTCGTAGTCAGTCCATTTTTGAATTTTACAATCAGATGAAGCAGTATAATGAGGATAGAGAATTAGAATTGCGACAGTGTCTGGGTCTATTGTAGCCTCTGCGTCCGGTCCGGTTGACCGAGCGGCTGTGTAGACCACGAGCTCGTGGTTAGCGGGAGCTTTCTGTGATGGACAGGATTTTTCTGGGAAACGCGATGGAATTTTGGTAGAATTCGATCATTTTGCTGACGGGTGGTGTGTCGTTGCACTATGTAAGTGGATTCGAGATGGTTTCGGTGGATGTTCGCGAGGTGATTGTGGCTGGATGGTGGTGTGGCTGGGAATTGCGTTCGGAACTCGGCAGTTTCGGAAGTACTGAAAACAGACAACAGTTGCCACTAACAGACTTGAGATTATCATGATAAACGTTCTTATGTTGTTGGCATCCACACCGATGCTCTTTGCAGTCTCGTCTCCAGCCGTCATGATGTTTAAGTCCCACGCCTTCAGCATCAGTAAAGGGACGCAGATCACAAAGACTACGAGTATGAGCGGGAATCTCTCCCACGTGAAAGCGGCAAGATCGCCCATTCCCCAGCTTGTCATCAGTCGCAGTTGTTCGTCTGAGGCGAAGTACCTGAATAACTGACTCAGTGCAGTGAATAGATAGTTCACTGCAATCCCGGCAAGTATCATGGTCTCGGATGTTGCCCCTTTAACGGTTGCCAGTGCAATGATGAAACCCGAACATAGCAATGCGAATACGAAGGCATTTCCGATGAGAAGATACGGTCCTCCGATTACAGAAACACCGAGAACTGCCGCAATGGCAATTCCAAACCCTGCACCTGCTGAGATTCCGAGCGTGAAAGGACTTGCCAGTGGATTTTTTAGCACTGCCTGCATCACGCACCCGCATACGCCAAAACCGAAGCCAGCCATAACGCCCCCAATGATTCTGGGAAACCGTATGTTCCATATAACCTGTTCCGTAAGATCATCCACATCGAAACAATCGGGATAAAGTTTATCAAGAAGTGCACAATAAGCCTCCGTGACTGTGATATCCAGCGGCCCAAGCGTTATGATTACACCGGTCAGGAGTATGATCAACAGCAAGATTGTACCCATAAAAGCCGTCTTTCTGAAGACGAACTTCTTGTATGCTTCCTGCGTCGCACTCAGCTTTCCAGTGCGTGATGATCTGCGCCTTGCTGCTTTTGCCATTTCTTATCTTACCGCTCGGTGAACGCTTTGGTCAGACCCGCTGTTGCACCGATACCTCCATCTCCTCCTGCCGCTCCGCTCGATAGCACGATCAGGTTCTTCTCCTTGGCAATCTCTGTTAATGTCTGAAATTCCCTTAGCTTCAGCGCAACAGGCGTCTTCTCATAGAATGCTGCAGCCTCACTCATCCTCTCTGATGCCTGGTATTCAGCCTCGGCAAGGATGATTCTCGACCTCTTCTCCCGTTCTGCCTCTGCCTGCCTTGCAATCGCTCTCAGCATGTTCTCTGGCAGTGCCACATCCCTCATCGTGACCACAACAACCTTCATACCCCATGGGTCGGTTGCAACATCCAGTAGCTCCTGTACCGTCTTATTGAGCCGGTCCCGCTCAGAGAGGATACTATCAAGCTCGTTCTGACCCAGAACATCCCGGAGCGTCGTCTGGGCAAGGAGCGCTGTTGCAGCCTCATAATCCTCAACCTCAACGATCGCCCTGCACGAATCCGTGACCTTGAAGTAAATCACAGCGTCCACATCAAGGCTGACATTGTCGCTGCTAATCACGGTCTGCTTTGGGACATCAAGCTCCCTTACACGCAGGTCAACCCGCACGATCCGGTCTACAAAGGGTATGATCACGAATAGTCCGGGACCCTTCTCGCCGAGCAACTTTCCGAACCTGAATACCACAGCCCGCTCATACTGCCTCGTGATCTTCACAGCCATCACCAGGAGGATGAGCACCGCGAGGGCTCCGACCAATAATGGGATGTTTGCCATTCTTCAGTCACCGTTCAAGATCTCAACGACAAGCGATTCAATCTCTGGCAGATTGAGATTGAGTTCTTCACCTGCAAGACCCGCCCTGGATACATCCCTGTTTGCTGGAATCGCGCCTACAACATTCAGTTGATCCAGTGATTCGAGCATCATAGCCCTGTTATCATCGTCAACTTTGTTGAGAACGAAGTACGTCTTCTTTCCGATGCTCTTTGCCATAAAATCGATCTTTCCAGCGAGTTTGAGCGATTCATAAGACGGATCAACGACCGCGAGGATGGCGTCGCATCCCTGTTCAACACCTCTGCCGAAATGCTCAACTCCCGCATCAGTATCAACAATCACAACCTCCTTTTCGGTTACATCCAGATTGTCGAGCAGGTTTTTTGCAAGAGCACCCATCGGACAGGCACAGCCCTCTCCAAAGTCATGAATCTTTCCAATGGCAAGGAGCCTTATTCCACCATTTTCGGCGAGGTATTCCTCGGGAAGATCATTTAATCCCCACCTCTGATCGAAGATGTTTATCGTTTCTGACTCCATCTTTTCAACATCTACGTTCTTGAAGAACTCCATCAGCCTCTTGATCATCTTCTTCTTTCCACCAAAGAAGTTCATGAAGTCATCAGGCAGTTCCATGCCCAGCTGGCGATGCAACCCATAGTTCGATTCGTCGGTGTCTATCACAAGAACATCAAGACCCTGGAATGCCATCGATTTTGCGAGCAGCGATGATACCGTGCTCTTTCCGCTGCCGCCTTTACCGCATATCAGTAGTTTCATCTTTCTGCCACCATATCGTAGCGCTCTTTGATCTCCGCGTAAATGAGAGCGCCCCGGTTTCGCCATTCTTTACCAGGATTTCGGATAGATGTTCTCTCAACACATCATCCTTCTCTTCGGGTATATCCCGCATCTCTTTCCATTGATCCACAGCATCGTCCAGACTATCATAGTGCTGTTCAAACTCCGTGTCCATGATGTCAACATTCGCATAGATATTCATGTCGTGCAGAATATTGTAGAGCAGGATATAGTCTGTTGAATGTACGGATCGACGTCCTTCTCCAAAAATCGCTTTCCGGAGTCCACCGTCGCCGTTACCCATCCATCTGCCCGCGAAATTGATGATGTACACATACCTCTTCGATACGGCGTCCATCTTTCTGAGTGCTTCCTGTATATCCAACATACCAAGCGAGTGACATGCGATAACGACATCATGCGGCTCGATATCCATGCCCGGCTCGATCTCCTCCCATCGTTTGTTGATTGCCGTTACGTTCGTTATGCCTTCCCGCTCCACATTCTCCTGTAAGCATGCAAGCATGCCTTTTGACGGGTCTATCGCAGTAACAGACTTCACCTGCTTTGCAATGGGAATCGTTAGTCTTCCTGTGCCAGCACCAACGTCCAGAACCGTGTACTCTGGTTTCAATTCGAGCTTTGCTATCTGCCGTTCAGTACGCTCGGTATGCTGCATCACAGACTCATTGAACTTTTTTGCTCGCTTATCCCACCTGCTGCCCGTATCTTCACCAGGGTCTCCTCTGCGCTGGTGTCCTGACCTCATCGATTTCCATAATTCATTCCAGTTTATTATTCCTGCCATGTTATCTCCTCCTACCTTTTTTTTATACTTCTCAGATTCAGAGGAGGGGTTAACCCCCTCCTGACCTTTTCATCCCACGCTGGGATGGTCTTCAACTCCGATATCGCCATGGCACTCTCGTATTTGCTCTGGCGTGCACCGCTTTGGTTCGCGTTCCACATCCTTCTTATACTATCTCTATTTTAGCTTCTCACTCCTTTTTCAGCTTGGTTCTGGATACACGAATACACCTTTCTCATCTAAATCAATGTCCAATCCCTGGAATCTTGTCAGATATTCCTGATGGATTGCTTTCGGATCTAAATCCTCGAAGAGAGTTGGGTGGAACCATTTCGCCATGTAGGCAACTTCAATGAAGCATCTTGCTCCGTTAGCTCCACTACTTGCAGTAGAAAAAACATTGGCGAGTATGTAAATCCTGTTATTTCTTACCGCTGAGACTTTAGCCAATTCTGGGCGATATTCCGGATCATCGGGATCCATAAAATCACCCCATACACCTCTTAACTCGGTTATATCATCTGCATCCTTGTCATAGCCACCTTTTATGCTCATTGGCAAATTGACTATAATCTCAGGGTCCCGGTCTATTACTGCTTCAGGATCAAACTTGCGTCCCATTCCAAAAATATTCTTTCCACCTGCACATATAACTCGATAATTGTGGTCTCGACAACTATACTTGGTGAATTCGTAGTACACCTTTGGTTTATCTTCTTCCGGAATCATATCCACTTCCTCTTTGATAGAATTCAAGATATCTTCGTACCAGTCACTGAATTCTTCAGCTTCTTCTCTCTTATCAAAGATGTACCCAAGCATTCTCACTTCCTTAGGATAAGGATATACAGACGAGAGGTCGGGTGGGAAACGGGTTGGTTCAAGGGGAGTGTTAGTGCATGCGAAAGTAAGCAACGCAATGTTTGGGTTAGTTTTTTCTAACGCGCCTCTCACTTTAAGCTGACGATCGTCAGTATGTAGAATAGCGGCATCCGGATGTAGACTTAATATTGTTTCAATATCCGCATCCCACTTGTATCCAAGACTTGTTAATTCACTCATCTCGGGGAAGAAAACCGGATCCCACACCTTATCCTGCGGCATACCAACTACTGTATCCGCAGCGTTAAGCGATCGCAACGTTTCAAACTGACCCGGGACGAAGACAATAACACTCCTCAGCGGCTTTTTGACTGTTACGATATGTTCCATGGCATCAATAACCGTAAGCTCCTTCTCCTTTCCAAGAATGGTAAGCTCGATCTGCGTCACATCCTGCATGTTGATCTTGCCGTCGTACTTGGCGTCTGATAGTTCTGTCTTGTCCCTGTATTCGAGGATGATCAGTTCGGTATATGTCACATCCTGCATGTTTACCGTCTCATCCTCGTTCGCGTTCCCGAAGATGTCGAGTGTGTAGTCCGATGCTGCGGATGGTAATGTTAGCAGTAGCAGGCTTATGGTTATTCCAACCAATATTGTATTTGTTTTCATCGTATATTACCTCCTCATGGGTTTATTCTGTTTATTTATATGTTCTCAGCAAACGTTGCACCTCTTCTATTGCGTATCCAGATACTCTCGTGGCCATTCCAGCCAGTCGGCGTATGGTGTGAAGACATTCTCAACTCCAAGAAATGCCTCGAATATCTCATTACCCTCCGCTTCCAGATCCAGATCCGCGAATTCCTCAGGATGGAGCAGCTTAGCCATGTACATCATGTTGAAGAGGCTTCTGTCCGGAGGTCTGCCCCTGCAATATGGATAGAAGCAATTGTGGACATGGTTGTTCTGTACGGCAGCAACGGTCTTCAGATCATCAGAGTCCATGATCATCTGAATTGCGCCCTTGTCCTCGGTATTGCTGCAGGCAACGAACATGTAGTCAGGATCCCATGCGATGATCTGCTCGATTCCGACATTGAGGTTGCCGGTCGGCTCATCTCCTGCTACATTGATCCCGCCGGCTATATCCAGAGGCTCATAGCTCGACACGGTACGTGTGAAATCACGCCCCTCCTTTGGATCATAGAAACCCTTGGAACAGCCTCTGGGTGCGAAATAGACGGTTGGCTTGTCACTCTCATCGATGTCATCCGTAACAGATCTCACCATATCGACCTTGGATTCGATGAAATCGATCAGATCATCTACCTCATCCCTTTGTCCCAACACATATCCTATGAGTTCGATCTGCCCATACAGACCATCATAGTTATATTCGTTGGTACCATAACCGATGGTTACACAGGGGCAACCCACCTTGCTTTCAAAGAGATCGGCATCGCCGGTTGTAAAGATCACATCCGGATAAAGAGAAGCCATCAACTCGTAGTCTATGGTATGTCTCGTGCTCGTCTCGGGAAGGTCAGGCATTCTTCCATCGAGTATTTCGAAATAGCAATCCAGACATCCCGCAGTATACTCGCCCCAATTTGTGGGGCAGAGACACGACTTGACCGCAGCCTCCGATGCTACGAGTTTATCACCGGAACCGAGAGCGATAGTCAGTCTGGCATCGTCAGGAGCTCTGGTGATCAATCGCTCGATCGGCTGTGGCACCGTAACGATCCGATCATCATAATCGAGAACTGTCAGTTCCTTCTCTTTTCCGAGTATGACAAGCTCGATCTGCGTCACATCCTGCATGTTGATCTTGCCATCGTACTTGGCGTCCGAGAGTTCTGTCTTGTCGCGGTATTCGAGGATGATGAGCTCTGTGTAGGTCACATCCTGCATGTTTATTGTGTCGTCTTCGTTCGCGTTTCCGAAGACGCGGAGCGTGTGGTCTGATGCTGCTGCTGGCAGCGCAAGCACGAGCAGCATGACCATGGCTATTCCAGCCAGTATTGTATTCATTCTCATTGAATATTACCTTCTTATGATCAATTTTTATCTTATATGATCGTACACACAATATATGTTACATAGCGCGTGCACATCGATAGGCGATTCACCTCCTATTTAAAACTTTTTACCAGTATAGTAGCATGAACCAGCAGATGAATCGTTCATTCATCATATCCCTATCGCTCCCAGGTGCACGCCACCGGTTCCCGGACACCCTCTCTTAAGCCGGTGTCCTTCCGACTTTCAAAATCAGCGTATCGATGAAAAGCTTCCGATCAGGTCTCATGTCTCTCGATATGAGATGATTGGTCGAGTATAACTACTTCTACTTTGTCAGATTAGCCGACACCAGACATCCAAGTCTAAACAGCAATCTTAAAACAAGTAAAATATATTATATAAAGAATACTATCTATACCACTACTCATATTTATTACAATATGAGTAATACCAAGTATGTGACTTTGTATAATATATTCACACAAGAGGTACGATACTCCAAAAATATCTGAGAGCATCAGCTACCCCCCACCAGAACACAATGCCACGAAAGCTGAAATGTGCGCCTCTTGCTATTATTTAGCTTCGAAGATCATCATGACCATTTCGTTTCTTCTTCTGTTTCCTCCTTGCAGAATCGATGGATGATTGTCGTTTTCTGTGTCTGACCTCCATCTGGCGTAGTACTTCCTCAATAGTGACATCTCGTCTTGGAAGAAAGTGTTTCAGCAGTGTTTGGATGTCCGAACAGCTCAATAAGGGATATTCATCTTTGTTTGACAAACGGCGTTCCAGCATAAACAACATCGCCATCATTCCAAGTGTCATATGGTGATGCCAGCCATTCCAACCGCGAACCTGGTATTCAGCGAGGCCACATTCGCTCTTTCCATCCTGCAGAGCACGTTCAACCCAGAAACGTTGTCCCTGCATAAACGCCAGTCGTTCAATTGATGTTTCTTCGGAAGCGTTGCTTAAACTGTATTTAATCTCTTTAGGTGAATCAATTTCCCGTCTTACGATCAAATGCCAGCAATGCGCCTCTTCTTCCTCACCATCCCAAACCCAGACCAGCTCTTGCAGAATGTACACATACAGCGTGCCCCGTGTGCTTTCCCGAATCGGTATCATCTGCCACGCATCATCTGGTTGCTGGGCAGCCCACTTTTCAACACTAATCGAGTCAGTCTGTGCCTTTAACTTTGTGGGCTTTCTGCCCCGGTTCGATTTTGGCTTTGGAACGATTGGTTCGGGGTTTTCCAGATAAATGCGCTGATCTTTGTGCACATCAGCCATAAAAATCACACCACTGACGTCCAGACTGCGCAAAAAGTCCGGTTCCTTCCCATATCCACCATCCACTCCCACCCAGTTGAAGCGGATGCCATTGGTACGAGCCTGTTTTATCATATCAAGCGCCTGTTCGGATTTCTTCCGGTAAACAATGAACTCTTCAGGGACACCAGCCTCTCTACATCGCTCCGGATCATTTATCCATACCTTCGGAAGATAAAGGCGGGTGTTGATCAATGTAACGTGGTTACGACAGGCGAACGCCGCAAAAACACCCACTTGACAGTTCTCCACCTTACCAAGCCTGCCACACCACTGACGCGCCACGCATACAGACTTCATGCCTTTCTTTATGAAGGAAGTTTCATCAATGATCAAACAAGTGTCCGGATCGTCGCCAAAAAGCGAATCGACATCTATGCCAATCTGATTCAGAATTGCGCGTGCGTCCCATGGAGAATTCGATATGAAGTTCTGAAATGACTGTCCATCCGAATCAGGCACTACCTCCGCCATCCGTTCCATATTCCTCTTATCTGACTGCATCAACCCACAAAGATATTGCTCTGCCTGTGTCGCTACCGATCGGGTACGCACCGCGAAGTAATCACTGTAACGACCGATAAAAGATACAAAATCCTCTGCAATACCGATGAATGGATTAATAGGATGGCCAATCACATTAGATCTTGTTATTTCTGGTGTTACCTCCGCATGTACGGGAATTGTGACATATTTACATTCTAATCCATGATATGGCATAAAATCCTCTGCAACACGAACAAATGGATTGATAGCTTGGCCAATCACGTTAGATCTTGTCATTTCTTGTGTTGTGGCCATCTGCAAGGGGACTGCATGTATGCAGTTTCTCCATTCTGAGTTATGGTTTGTTGCATGTATTCTTTCTGAATATCCCTGGTTCATTTCGGATATCATGGAACTTTATTCATGCCACACACTATATATAATGATATACACATACCTCGAGTATACTCGCCTTTTTAGCGATCTAATATATTAGTGTCGACGTGTTGAGTTGATCCATCATGAAAAGTTAATGTGACAAAGTAGAACTACCCGGGCACATAGAACGCCATAATGGGACTTCACTATGCAAGGACTCCCGGGACATACCGTAACCAAACCTGAGTAGGTACCTTTTCCATAACCGGACATGTTGCGAAACAACCCCGCTACAAGTCTACAAGGATGGATCGCTCTTGGCGACCCATTACAAATTCCTGATTCTGATGGATTCTGTGGTCGCTAACGGTAGCTCCCTCGCGTCTGTGAAAAACGCGGGCGCATCTCTCTTCAACTTTCTCGTCTCTGCGACCTTGCGACCTTGCGTTATACTTCGCACCGCCACAAACTGAGCTTTTCAAACTCGCCGATTATCGAATTCGTGAGATTCGTCTATTCGTGCAATTCGTGTTAAAATCACGAATGCATACGAATATCTCGAATTACACGAATATGCTGCCACAAACTCCATAAATTACGCTAAAAAATTTGGTTTATATCGTATGAGTAAAACTTATGCCCTTGTTTGTGGGTAGCATCGGTTTTCGGTCCGTCGATAAAAAGCGCAGTTTATGCCGGTGCTGAATATAGCTAAACACGTACTTCTCGTTAAATTAAAGAATAAAAACGCAAAGACGCGATGGCGCAAAGATTGAAAACCACAGAAAACAGCAGAACCAGACAAATTCCCGGTTAATCTTGCTATATTTCCAAGCCGGGCGGTCGTTGTGGCGCCCCAGAAAGATTTTCATCCCCAACGAATATGCCCCTGATCCTTGAAATGCCCCCGGTCCCACAATTTGTCTCCAAACTCGTAATTATTGTCCTCGATCGTACCGTTCATCCACGGCTTATTGGGTGCGATAAACACCGGCGCAACACCGAGATGTAGGCATAGTCTGACAACGCGGCTGATGCTGCAGACGACATCTTTATGAGCGCGATAACCAAATTACAGTGAATGATCATATGCGCGCTGACTGGCATGTCCGACCCCGCCATATACATGATGGGCACAACAGCACTCGCAATGCTGCTTTTCGTCTCTGAAGTGCTATCTACCACCAATCAGTGGAAGCGGAATCTTTCAGACAGTTTCAGCATATCCATACTGCCCTTACTCGTTCTTTTCTTAGCTATCGTCATATCTGAAGTGCAAGCATATTAGAAGATAGGTATGTGTCTCGAAAGCGTCTATCGCCCACGATTCCCCGAGGTTATCCTGGTGGCATGACTATTTTCGGAGCAAATCGACAGTGCCACTGCACAGTAACTACTCAGGTATGTTGATTGGTCTCCCGATTGCGATTCTATGCTTTCTATCAAGAAAAATAACCGCGGAGGGCAACAGAGGAACGCGAGAGAGCTGTATCATCCTCAGCAGCACTCTGCGGTTAAATTCCCGTATGGCGCATGTTGTGTTCCGGGTCAAGCAGTACCGGTATAGCGAGGTCGCGTGATACTGTTTTAGGTACCCATGTAGTTACACTGCGCAATACCAGAAATCGGTCTCAATTTTTTACGGGGGGCATGGGAACTCGTTGAAGAGACGCAGCCCCGGCGCAATGTCGAACAGGAAGTCGCAAAGGTATAATACGGTTACATACATAATTGATGATGCGGGGGATATGACTTGGGCATTATAAACAGACAAATTACAACGCCGGTAGAACCGGGGCACTCACGGGGATATGGATCACCAACAGTGATGCTACTATCAATATTGGTCATTTGCATGCTGGCGGTTCCGGTATCCGCAATCAATTTCAACACACCGGAATCAACAGTGGCAGAGATTATGGCAGATCCGGAGTATTACGACGGCACGATCACGATCGGAACGATTGCTATCATTGGAACGCTCACAAACATCTCTTGCGATGTGCACATCAGCGAAGGGGGACAGTGTATCGCAGTTGACACAAGGGACAGGTCGATGTTCGAGGGGTTCGAGGAGGGCGATACCGTGAAGATGATCGGGATATTCTATTACAAACGGGTCAGAGGGAGTGTCTTCGACCCGGAATGTGTCATTCACTGGCCCATCACAGACTCCAAAACGGTCGCGATTCCGGAACTGATGGAAAACCCGCAAGCATACAACGGCAGGAAGATAACTGTAATCGGTAACCTCACCGACGTCAGGGAGTCCGGTATGGGCTACCGGATGGATGTTGAGGATGGTGGACAGTATCTCGATATCAAGTTCTATGGCAGAACCTTGCTTGAGGCAGGAACCGCGGTCAAGGCTACCGGAATATTCGTTGGGGGCACAATGCATGCGGATACCGTTGCAAAGCGCGAAACGCTGCCGTTCGGTATCGCAATTCCGGGATTCTCAGGGCTGCTTGCAGCAGGCATGCTCGCATTCGCACTCGTTGTTGCCAGCCGCACAATCAAAAAGAGATGATAGAGGGGGTAAACCATGGTGGATCAGGCAGATCAGTTGATGCTGTGATCGCGCTCGCCATCATTTCCCGCGGCGAATACACATCGGTTGTGCGGATATCAACGACGACGGTCTGGTCACCTCCATCGATGCTATCACGATCGTAGAATTCACAAATTATCGTTTAATTGTGCATTATCGTCCGATTGCGTGATAGTGTCGCGACAATTTAGTTTATAGCCCTGATAATAGATCATACGAATGTAAAATACCTGAAGTCGGTCACCCTCGTACATTTCTCGTTTCTTGTTTGGAAGCAGTGGGTTTCGGAGTTTCTGCCGTGACAATAACTTTTTATACACCATGAACTAACATAATAGTGCATGATGTCCATACAATACTTCTCACGTATGTGTTTAGCTACCGGATTCGCTATCAAGAGCCATAATAGACCAAAATCGACATGAAACAAGAGTTATCGGGGTATTCCGCTTGTTATCGTTTTTGAATCTGGAAATTGTAGCCATTATCAAAAATCGAAAAATATACGAAATTACACCGTCTACTGATGCCGATTTAGTGAGCTAAACACATACCTTCTCACAAATACCAAGAGTGGTGGTAGGGCGATTATGCTTTGCGGATGCCATCATGGCTCGGTCGGGTTATGGATATGGAAGTTTCGGAGGGATGGTATCCTCGGAACGCGTGGAATCGTATGCGTGGAACGATGAATCGCAATGCGCAAGCCCTGTACTTAAGTGCGGGGTATAGTGACATAGGAGAAATTTCACAGAAAGTACATGGATAAGATTTCCGTCCTATGGAGGAGAAACAGGGGTTGCTATCTGTGCAACATGATCCATACCTATACATTTAGCAAAAAAGAAGTGATTTGAAATGATTTTGGACAAAGGACATTGGAATAAGCATTTAAATGAAACTGAGAACAATCATCGTAAAATATATGATGTGGATATGGTTGAATTAGCAAAAGAATATGGCACGCCAGTATATGTTTTGTTTGAAGATATTATTAAAGAAAATTATAAAAAATATCGAAACGCGCTTGAAAAAGAGTGTGAAGATCATCTAATATGTTATGCAGTTAAAGCAAATACAACTTTTGGTATTCCTAAATTTTTGGCTAAATTGGGTTCTGGAGCAGATGTTGCTTCAGAGTATGAATTGCAATCTGCACTCGATGCAGGAATTCCACCAGAGAAGATAAGAGCAAATGGAAATTGCAAAAGTGAATATTATTTGGAAGAATGCATAAAGAAGGAAATAATAATAAATGTTGATCCGGAAGAAGAGTTGGAGGTGATTAATGCAATTGCAAAAGAGTTAGGAATTTCTGCAAAGATAAATCTGAGACTTGCAGGTTTTCCACTTGAGCACATTACCTCGACTGCGATTATAACTTCCAGTGAATGGAGCAAGTTTGGAATTGGTATTAAACGAGCAAACTCTGTGTTCCAAAAAGTATTGGATTTGGAAGGTTAATTCCAAATGGATTGATGGTTCATATTGGATCGCAAATAACTGATATGAAAGCATATTATATAGTTCTTGATACTCTGATAAACCTATTCAAAGAGGCACAAAAAATTGGAATTGAGGTAAATGAAATTAATCTTGGCGGCGGCTTGGGTATCCAATACTTTGAAATGAAGGATTGGGATACAATTAAAATAAAAATAAAAAATACAAGGAAAGAAAATTATACATGGACTAATGAATTGATAGGATATGAATATAATCCAGAGTTAAAAGATCTGGAATGGATTGGTGAGGAACTTTCTTGCGCATATACTCCAGATGTATTTATCCAAAAATTGTTTAATAAAAAATATTCTGCAAACAAAACTTTTAAGAAAAAATTGGAAGAAATCGGAACCCCGAAGTTTGTTATAGAGCCAGGGAGGAGTATAGTTGGGAATGCAGGTGTAACTATTGCAAAGATAGGTCGTGTTTCAAAAACTCCACTTGGACAGAACATGGTTCATGTGGATGCAGGTGTTAATTTCCATACTTTTGGAACTGCAGTTCCAGAACAGTTGCATAGAATAGAAATTGCAAATAATATAGAAGAGGGAGAAACCTTTGAAACATTTGTTGCAGGGAATCTATGTTTTACTGGAGATCTTCTTTGCAAAATAAAGAATAGATTGGTAAGAAAACCTAAAAAAGGAGACTATTTGTTATTCTATGATACTGGTGCCTATTCAGATTTCTTTGCATCTAATGCAAATTTATTTCCAAGACCCGCAAAGGTTATGGTTGCAAAAGATGGAACGGATAGACTACTGGTAGAAAGAGAAGATTTGTTTGAGGTGTTCCATAGAGAGTTGGATTGGAGATCAGATAAAGAAAAAGATCATGGTGTGCAAAAATGAAATTCAAATTTGCCTGGCAATTCATTGCTTTCCTCGCAAAAACAACGCCGAAGGCGCGGATGGGGCGTTCGTTCCATAAAGGAATAAAATTTACACAATATACTTATTTTTATTGAATTGTAAAATCGTCTAAAAATTAAGCGGGTGAAACAATAGTCATATCCGTGAAATTCATGTTACATATTTTGTTTAAAATCATAGAGCAATAGAACACGAATGGCGCAAATTGCACGAATCTATCTCCTGCCAATGGATAGCACAATCATCATCCAATGACCCCACCTTCGATTTCACCACCAATCATCCGCAACTATCCTTCAGCTTCTCCATGATAACCGCCGGGCACACTCTCTGCACGCCCTCCAGTCCCCCGATCTTCTCAGCGATGAAGCTCCCGAGCGCCCGCCCATCCTTGAGCCAGATTTCGGTCATGATCATGTGATCGCCTGTTGAGGTTGCGACGAATTTCACCTCAGGAAACTCTGTCATCTTGATTGCGACATCGAGAAAATGCGTGGGTTCAACATCGAGACCGACAAATGAGACCGAGTTGTATCCGAGTTTCGCAGGATCGACGACGACTGTGTATCGTTTTATGACGCCTTCATTCTCAAGCGATTTTACGCGCTTTCGTATCATGGATTCGCTGACACCGAGTTTCTCCGCAATATCAGTGAGCGGTGTGCGAGCATTTTCGCGAAGTATCTCCAGTATCTTCAGGTCTTTTTCGTCAATCATTCTGTGCCACCATACCAATTTTCGTAATTCTCCGGAAACATTGCAGACGATTTTCGCACCATAATGTTATGTATTCGTAGCATAGTGCCACTGTGATTGTGAACCATAAAAAGGTGGCCATCCGGTATCTTGCGTGACAGTCATTTCCTCTGCTCGATCATATCCCGCAGCACACGCAACTCGCGAACCACCTTATCTCTCGTCACATCTGCCGGATTCTCCTCCCGCTCATACTGTGCGATCAGTTTATGCACATAGTCAAGTTCCGGTCTCGTTGACTGGAAATTCGGCTCATAATCCGGTAATCTTTCGAGCGGGATCACCACGACATCGCCTTTTCTGGTCTCCTCGGGAATTCCATTTACCACAAGGATATATGAATATCCCTCGAACCCGAACCTCCTCGCAATATTTCCAGAGGAATCAGACACTTGCTGTGCTCGTTTTGCACTCATACGCCTGTACGCGGTGACCGAGTCCTTATACTCGATGAAGAGCATTGATTCCTGATTCCAGAGCATGCCGTCGTATTCGATGGGCTGTGCAAACTTCCTGTGCACCAGCACATTGAACATGATCCCGCTGCACCATTCTGCGGTGAGGAGGGCTCGGAATCGCTTCTCGGTCTCCTGGATATCCGGACGTGAGACAAGGGTGTATGGCTCGCTTCTCAGTTCGATCATGGAATCACCATCGTCTCATCCTTGGTCGCACACTCCTTTATAGGTATGCGGCAGAAGACCCCGCCACTTGTAGCGGAGAGGACGTCACATCTGTGTTTCAGCCGCAGCGTCCCAGCCGCGGGTTGCCGCGAGGTGGAAGGTGCCAGCGATCGGCAAGCTCAAGCGCGATTGCGGCGACGACGTGACAGCCCCCACAATCCCGGTCACCATGCCGGAGACCAGAACCAACAGCCACAGAGAGCAAAGCATTGAAGTATCAACCCCGCCCATAAAACAATATGCCAGCGATGGATTCGAGAACATATACCGTTATAAGACCACAGCCAAGGCGAAAAACCCACATTCGAATCAGTGGCACCGAAGTGCAACACCTCTCAATTGCATGGATTGCGATATCGTTTGCGTTTGCGTTCGTACTATCAGATAGTGCACGAGCCCACCCATTCAGCGAAACCGCGATCCATTTTTACCTCGTGTCTCTCTTTACGGTCGGGATCGGATTCATATTGCACGAACTTGCGCATAAGGTCGTTGCGCAGCGGTACGGTCTATGGGCAGAGTTCCGGATGAGCCCCTCGTTTCTGATGCTCGCAGTCGGGATGGCATATCTAATAGGATTTTTATTTGCAGCGCCCGGTGCCGTGTACATATCCGGATCCTACATCACCAATGAGCAAAACGGACGCATTGCTGCCGCCGGTCCACTCATGAACGTCCTGCTAGCGGTTATTTTTCTATTCATCTCCATGCAAAGTAGTTTTGTCGAAGGATTCGGGGCATACGGGGAGCTTGCCATATTTCTTGGCGTGCGGATCAACCTCTGGCTTGCTGCATTCAATATGCTTCCATTCAGCGTTCTCGACGGCAGGAAAGTGCTCACATGGAACAAACCTGCGTTCGCCGGGGTGTTTCTCCTGATTTTTCTGGTGTGGCAGATTCAAGGAGTTATGCTCTTTTCTGGCTGAGCCGCGACCATGAAGCAGGGTCACAAACGTACATGCTCAATAACTTGTGGTAGGAACCACAAGATCACACAGTCTGCGAAGCAAAGGCGTTGCTATCTCCACAAGATTTCTGTGTTAATCTTGTGCAATCTCGTGATTTTATATGTGGATGCCCGCTCAATATTGAGTACGTACTCACAGACCACGCAGGCTCGCGGCATGTCTGACCCGCTGATCTATCAGCGCTGCGGTCCCTATGTCGGATCTCGCATGCAGATCTCCGTGTATTCCGAATAGTCCTGCTGATGCGATCTTTTCAGCCTCTGCAATCGTGGGTGCGATCCCGACGACCGCAATTGCACGCGATCCTGTGGTGTATACCTGCCCGTCCTTCTCGTAAACACTCGAGTAGAAGATGAGAGCATCTCCGGTGCCTGCACCATCAATCTCAACAATCGAGTCCTTTGTAGGGCTCTCGGGATAGCCTGCCGGCACTGCGTACTTGCAGACGGTTGCGAGGCGTTCGAATTCGACATCGAGATTTGAGAGCGACTCGTCTGCGATTGCGGATAGGATGTCCACAAAATCAGTTTTGAGCAGCGGAATCACGTTCATTGCCTCAGGGTCCCCAAATCGTGCGTTGAACTCGATTACCTTGATCCCAGTTGCCGTTAGCATGAACTGACCATAGAGAATGCCTTTGTAGGCCCCCACGTCCTTCTTGATGCTTCTCACGGTAGCCTGCATGATTCTCTTCGCAGCCTCGTAGTCCTCCTCGCGCATGAACGGGAGCAGATCTCCCGCATCCGAGTAGGATCCCATACCCCCGGTGTTCGGTCCCTTATCGCCGTCGTAAGCGCGTTTGTGGTCCTGCACAGCGGGTGCGAACGCAAGCGTCTCGCCATCACTGAATGCCTGAACAGTAAACTCCTCTCCTTTGAGATTCTCCTCAATAACAACGGATCCGGCATCCAGAAGCTCGGATACGTACTCCTTTGCGCCTTCGAGATCGAAATGGTCGCCCATCACCTTGACACCCTTCCCCCCTGTGAGACCGGTCGGTTTTATGGCGACATCACCGAGTTCGTCGATCGCCGCGTGTGCACCCGCAGTCTCGCCACAATCGAAGACCTCAAATGCCGGGCACCCCTCGATATTATGTCTTCGCATGAATGTGCGAGCCCACGCCTTGTCCAGTTCGATCTGTGCCGGAGCACATCTCGGTCCGAGGCACGGAATCCCTTTTTCCTCGAGCTTATCAGCGAGGCTGCGTCCAAGCGGCGCCTCCGGACCGATCACCGCGAAATCGATCTTTTTCAATCCTGCGTACGGGAGTACCGACTCCACGTCTTCGTTTGCGATCAGGAAATCCTTGCACAATCTCGCAATTCCCGGGTTCTTTCTGCTCATCACAGCGTACAGTTCAGGGTTACGCGTGCTGCGTGCGACCGCCTCTGCAATCACGTGCTCTCTGCCGCCACCGCCTACGAGTAGTATCTTCATGATTGGGACTGTCGCAAAAGAGTGTTATAAGAGTTTTGCCGGATGTTGAGGGCGGTCAGTTGGAGCATGCTCAATATCGTGGCAGGAACCACAAGATTACACAGTCTGCGAAGCAGCGGCGCAGCCATCTCCACAAGATTTCTGTCGTTAATCTTGTGTAATCTCGTGGTTTTATATGCGGATATCCACATAATATTGAGTAAGTACAGAAACCGGAAGTTTTAGCAAAATCCCGGACTGTGGCTACACGTACTTCGCCGTTTCCCGATCAAGAAGCTGCATCGCCAGGTTTACCTGTTCAGAGCGGCGATCGAGCAAAACCCGATCCGCGTCCAGTTTATCCTCAAAGATTGCAATCACCCGCGTCACATCATCCGGTGCAGGACCTCCTCCTGCGTGAGTGCGGACAGACGCCATCGGATCGAGCGCACTTGCTACCGCAGCCCCATCCAGACCGAGATCGCTGAGCCGAATGTTCGCAATCGAGACCGCAATCTCGTCGATTGCTTCGAGCGATGGGGACACGCCCGTTCGTACGAGTCTTCCAACGATCTGATGCGCCGTCCGAAACGAGATTCCGCACGATCGCACCAGTGTATCCGCAAGTTCGGTTGCCATGGCAAACCCCGCGGTCGCTTGCCGTGCGAGATTCTCTTTGTTAACCGTGATCGTGTCGATCATGCCCGCAGTCATGTGGACGCTTGCGAGCGTATCCTGTGCGGCACTCCCGAGATGTGGGGTTGCGTCCTGCAGGTCACGGTTGTAGCTCATGGGAAGCGCCTTTGCAATCGTGAGTATGCCGGTAGCAGCAGCGATCACACTGCCGGTTTTCCCACGTATTAGCTCCGCAACATCCGGATTCTTCTTCTGCGGCATAATCGAGGACGTGGACGCATATCTGTCATCGATTGTGATGTAATCGAATTCGGAAGTGGACCAGAGGATGAGTTCGGCTGCGATTCTGCTCAGATCGGTCATGAGATTGGCAAACGCAGCCACCGACTCGATCATGAAGTCTCGTGCGGCAACAGCATCCATCGAGTTCTCAATTGTGCCGTCGAATCCGAGAAGCTCGCATGTCCGCATCCGGTTTACCGGAAAACCCGTTCCCGCAAATGCAGCCGCACCCAGCGGACTCTGGTTCACGCGTGTGTACGCGCCGCCCAGCCGATCAAAGTCCCGCGCCAGCGCGCCCGCATGCGCAAGCAGATGATGTGCAAGCGTCGTGGGCTGGGCATGCTGGGTGTGCGTGAATCCGGGAATCAGCGTCTCGATGTGCTCTTTCGCATGCGTTATCAGGACTTGCCTGAGACCGATCAATTCACGCATCATCTTCAAGAGCTCGTCGCGCAGCCGCATGCGGATGCATGTTGCGACCTCGTCGTTGCGGCTGCGCCCGGTGTGCATGCGCCCGCCAGTGTCCTCGCCAACCATTTCGATGAGTTTTGACTCGATTGCGGCGTGGATATCCTCTTCTGGCGGAAGCGCTGAGATGCCATCCTTTTGGATCACACTAATCGCAGAGAGTATGAGAGAAGAGGTTTCAGCCGTGATTATGCCTTCTTCTGTCAGCATCACGACGTGCGCACGATCAACATTGATGTCTGCGTCAAATATCCATTTATCGGAATCAATAGAAGATGTGAATCGCAGAACATCTGCGGGTTGCGCAGAAAGACGTGCTTTACGCATAAATGCGCCGGTCGGGATTCGAACCCGAGTTCGAGCGTTGGCAACGCCCGGTGATAACCACTACACTACCGGCGCGCGTGGTTGTTGTGAGATTTACATGCCGTGACCCGGATTTGAACCGGGGACAACTGCGTCTTCAGCGCAGCGCTCTCCCGGGCTGAGCTATCACGGCGTAAATAACAATTCAGACACATATCATTTAAAACCATCGGAAAGTGTTGGCAGAATGGTCGGAATGATGGGCCCGCTGCGATTCGAACGCAGGACCTCACGGTTATCAGCCGTGCGCTCCACCTGGCTAAGCTACGGGCCCGACAGATATCATGGTGAACCGTATTATACTTTAATATATCGGGTGCCGGGGGCTGACATCTTCGCGGCGGGGTGGGGTGGGGTGGGGTGGGT
>JGI12150J12686_102088_pt1 | contig 23690 bp, 26 predicted proteins | sample ANMFosRound1_FD_12686 | JGI IMG/M metagenome (IMG submission 12686)
CCCCCTCCCGCCAGATCATCCCAGATCACGGGTATGCAAGGGCGGCATCTATGACGCGGATGTGGTGCTTGTGCCGCTTGAGGATGGTGACCGGTGTCAGGTGCTGGCAGGCATGGGTAAATACGTGATTGCGATCGATCTGAATCCACTTTCAAGGACTGCGAAGGCGGCAACCGTCACGATCGTCGATAACGTGGTACGTGCAATCCCGAATATGATCGGGCTTGCACTCCGGATGAAGGATCTCGATGCGGATCGGCTGGACGATATCATCTCGCGGTATGACAACGAAGAAACGCTTCGGGCTGCGATCGAGGAGATCGTGACGCGCGGGTTTGCAGGGGTGTGACCATGTGACCGACTTTGGAGATGTTGATAGCAGTATAGAACTATTTGTCATTGTGCCCAGTTGCAAGTGAATAGCTTCGCAAAACTCTCACCTGGCATTCCGCAGGTCACCCTCCATTTTTCATAATTTCTACTGATAACGGTTTTGAATATCCACAAAATATTATTTTTATACGGTAGTGGCATAACCTATCCAATTTCAACAAGGAATACTTTTACATGTTTATGTAAAAATATGCATTTTAATAAATTGATTATCTTCAAAAATCCAAAATCGCAAGTATTAGCCACTATTCTCCATTTACAAAAATAGATCTTTTTGCAAAAACATGTGTGGAATATGAGCTCACCCTAATCTCTGGACCTTTGCCTTATGGTTTATAAGGCACAATCGAAAACTCCAGCGAAAACACTCTGAATTTATGTGGTGTGCACGTGTTCGAACATTCGTGCAGTTCGTGTCAGTCATTACCATTCGTGAATGCGCAGCCAGCTCTTGGTGCTGATTTTATCGCGAATGGCACGAATCGAGTAAATCGGTGGAAAACATCTGGATTTTCAGACAGTGTCTGTTACGGCTGCGTCTGTGGGTGGGGTGAAACAATTCACCCCCCTCCAGACCCCTATTCACAGCCGTTACTGTGGCGACAATCCGCCCCGCTTCGGCAGTCTTATCACGCACCCGCCAAAGCCCCTTGCAAGCGCGTGTATCAGTGGATCCGCCACCTTCGCGTCACCGATCCTACCGATTGCTTCGGCAGCTCCACGCCGCACCCACCAGTCCTCATCCACGAGCACTTTGACCAGCGATTCGATCGCTCTCGTGTCCCCGATTGCGCCGAGCGCTTCGGCAGCCCTGTCTCGCACGTCTCTATCATCGTCACCAAGCGCGCTTACCAGCGGGTCGATCGCTCTCGCGTCACCAATCTTACCAAGCGCACCGGCAATATCCCAGCGCACCATGGGTTCATCATCTGTGAATGCGTTTATAAGCGGTAGAACTGCTCTCGCGTCACCGATCTCGCCGAGTGCGATGGCAGCTTGGTCCCGCACGTTCCAGTCAACATCCGCAATCGTGCTTATCAGCGGATCAACCGCTCTTGGATCGCGGATCTTACCGAGTGCGGTGGCAGCCCCGCACCGTACCTCAGAGTCGCCATCCGCAATCGTGCTTATCAGCGGATCAACCGATCTCGCATCACCGATCCTGCCAAGTGCAGTGGCAGCCCCGCACCGTACACATGATTCACGGTCATCCAACGCATCGATAAGCGGTGCGACTGCCAGCTCACCAATCTTGCTGAGTGCCGCAGCAATCTTATCACGCACGTTTGTGTCCCTGGGGTGTCTGAGTGCTTCGATAAGCGGCACAACCGCGGGTTCACCGATCCCGCCAAGCGTATAAACCATCTTGTCACGCATAGCCGCGCTAGTTTCCATGAGTGCATTGATAAGTGGCACAACCGCGAGCCCCCCTATCCTGCCGAGCGCTTTGTCAACTTCAGTACGTACGCCCACACCATTATCACTAAGTGCGTCTATCAGCGGCAGAACCGCTCTCGCGTCACCGATCTTACCGAGCGCACCGGCAGCGTTTCTGCGCACCCGCCAGCTCTCATCATACAGCGCATCTATCAGCGGCAGAACTGCTCTTGCATAACACATCCTGCCGAGCGCTTCGGCAGATATCCGGCGCACGCCCTCATCTTCGTCGAAAAGCGCAGCTGCCAGCGGATCAACTGCTCCTGGATCGCGAATCCTGCCGAGTGCCCGAGCAGCTCCCCCGCGCACCTCGCAATCACTGTCGGAAAGTGCATCTATCAGCGACCCAACCGCTCTCGCGTCTCCAATCTCGCCGAGTGCCTCGGCAGATCTCCGGCGCAAGTCATTGCCCCTGTCCGAAAGCGATTTTATCAATGGCAGAACCGCTCTCGCGTCTCCAATCTCGCCGAGCGAATTGGCAGCATACCAGCGCACGTAACCGTCTCCTTGCTCAAGTATAGTTATCAGCGACCCAACCGCTTTCTCATCCCCTATCCTGCCGAGCGCTTCGACCGCCCCAGCGCGTATGTCTTCGTTCTCAAGCACTTCGATAAGCGGCAGAACCGCTAGTTCGCCTATGCTGACGAGTGCATCGATTGCCTCGCCACACACATCTTCGTTTCCAAGCGCTCCAATCAACGGTTCAACTGCGGGTTTTCCAATCTTGCAGAGTGCTTCGATGGTTTCATCACGCACCCACCGATCCACATCCACAAGCGCGTCTATCAACAGTTGAACCGATCTTTCATCCCCAATATTCCCGAGTGCTTCAACCGCACCACGGCGCACGGTCCAGTCCCCATCCCCGATTGATCGGGTCAGTGGCTCCACGAGTTTGTTCATTTTGCTTCTCCCCCTGTTTGGTTTGTATCCCTGGCTTACGCCATCGGATATCGATCCGGAGATCCGATGCCATTGTGCCGTCGATGTGATTGGTTCGTGGGTGCTGCCCTACCCTGGTTGGGTAGATCGACACCCGGAGTTGTTCACATCATTATTATCATTATGAGATCCTCCTATATAAATTTTGTGGAAGGTTGAAGTCATCATATCTTCAGGTTTACAGAAGATCCTGTGAACCGTGTTCAAGTGAATAGTTAGATAAAATCGATATAATCCGTGCAAACGGATTCGCTGCCGAATATGCTCGAGTAACGTATGACAAACGGATAACCCGGAGTCTGTGTAATCTGCGTAAATCAGTGACTGATAAAGGTTTTTAGCCACAGGTTAATACTGATTCCGCCGATTTTATTCACAAGTTACTCGAGCATGTACTCACTGCTGCTGTCCTGCACTGCTTCACAGAATGCTCTGATCGTAGACTATGTCAGCATACGACATTCACGCAAAAGAGGTATTTTTTGTTGTGGTCAAATCGATCCCACTAAAGCGGCAAAGTCACCAGATCTAACCACAGAGGTCGCAGAGAGCACAGAGTTTTTAAATCGATCTTTTCGGTTTCAGCGAACATGCCGTCTGCACGACTCGATAAACCGGCTCACATCAAAACTCGGCGGTGCATGCATATAGCTCCCGAGCGTGGCATACTCGAGTATCCCATCCATCCCGTCCCGGATACCTTTCCCCCGGTTCATCCGGTATGCGAATCTGGCATCAGGCGCGCAATCAGTTACTGAGTAATGAAACTCATGCCCACGAATCCTACCTTTCGGAACGACCGGGTTACCAGATACGGTCGCATCGGTGTATCCGAGCGCCTGCAATCGGTTTGTCATCGTAGTCTCTGCCGGAAGCACGCCTGCCATCGGGTATACGTTCCCGTCCAGGTCGATTAAGGATTCGCAGAGGTATATCATGCCCCCACATTCGCCATAGATCGGAACCCCATCCGCGGCAGCGTTCCTGATCTCTTTTCCAGTCTTGCTGCATGCTGATAGTTCTTTTACATACAACTCAGGATACCCACCCCCGAAATAGAACCCATCCGCTTCAGGTGGATCGTCTGCAAGCGGACTCCAGAATACGAGGTTTGCATCCCGTTTCAATGAATCGATCAGGTCTGCGTAATAAAAACAGAAAGCAGGGTCACGAGCAACCCCGATCGTGATATCGTGCCGGGTAGAGCCGCGGTCATCAGTATCATCACCATCAGAATCACTAACACTACTACCACTACCATCCGCCCCACTATTATCCCCATCCGCCGCCGCGTACCCTGCATCTCGGGCATGCTGTGCGATATCCTGGATCGCAGGCATATCTATATGATCCTCTGCAAGCGATTCCAGTTCTGCCACGTAATCCATGCGATATCCCTCATGAGCCATATACAGCCCAAGATGCCTCGATGGAAGTTCGATACGTGATGATTTCGGTATCTCTCCAACCACTGGAACCGAGAGTTCCTGCTGGATTGCGGTTCTGACCATATCGCCGTGTCTCGGGCTCCCTACCTTGTTCAGAATCACGCCAGCGACGTTGATCCGTTTATCAAAGTCGCAGTACCCTTTGACAATTGCAGCGGCACTTCTGGAGACGCCTTTGACATCAACAACAAGGATCACAGGCAGACCGAGCACCCGTGCGACATGCGCAGCGGATGCGGTATCATCAGACCCCATGCCGTCATACAGCCCCATCGCGCCCTCGATCACGCAGATGTCAGTACCTGCTGCCGCTCTAGCAAACGTCTCACGGACGCCATCCTCACCCATCATGAACATGTCCAGATTTCTGGATGGGCGTCCGCATATCGCGGTGTGGTGGCTCGGATCGATGTAATCGGGTCCGACCTTAAACGGAGCAACCACATATCTGCGCGCAAATGCAGCCATCAGCGCCATTGCGACGGTGGTTTTGCCAACGCCGCTGTGAGTTCCTGCGATCAGTATTTCCGGCATGGTTTTAGCTGTTGTTTGGTGAAAAAAGCAGCTTGTGTCTGTGAAATCCACATCTTCGATGCCATGATATCTGATTGGTGGCGAGTCACATATAAGGTTTGGATGATTTGAATATCGACGTCGATTTTTTCAGCGTGATTGCAATGTTTTTATTAATGATGAAGAGGAACGGATTGTACTGTAGATGAATCCAAGATATCCAGAGATAATGGATAAGACTAAAAGTTACATATTTTTATAAAAATTATAACATGAACATAGAGATCATAGGAACCGAATCACTGGGAGTAAGAGGTCTTTGCTGTTTTGTAACAACTGCGAAGCAGAGGATATTGATCGATCCGGGCATAGCGCTGGGTTATAACAGGTATGGGCTGCTTCCTCACCCATTTCAGGTAGCAGTGGATGAGCGGATACAGAAGACGATCATACAGCGATGGTCAGAAGCAACCGACATAGTGATCAGTCATTTTCATGGTGATCACATTCCGTTAGCGGATGCAAATCCTTATCAGTTCAATATTAAAAAAATAACTGGATTAAACCCCGATGTCAGGATATGGGCTAAGAACTTATCCCATCTGCACCCGATTGAAGAAAAAAGAGTGGAGTCTCTTTCTACTATCCTGAAGAACGATTTGACATCCGCAGGAGGGCTAAAGCATGGGGTAGTTACCTTTTCTAGGCCAGTAGCTCATGGAGGCAAACGTAATAATCCGCAGACGGTGATGATGACAAGGGTCGAAGAAGACCACGTCTTTGTGCACACCTCTGACATCCAGCTCCTTGACGACGAAGCCATCTCCCAAATACTGGACTGGGAACCTGATATCGTATTGGCTGACGGACCTCCGCTCTACATGCCCAACAAGCTTTCTAAAAAGCAGACACAGCGGGCGTGGCGCAATGCTAAACGACTGTCCCGGGATGTTGGCACGTTAATGCTCGATCATCATTTAATGAGAAGTCATGCAGGAGTCAAATGGCTGAAGTGGTTATCATCCGAAACAGAGAACAGAGTCATCTGTGGGGCTGATTTTATGAACGCTCCAAGGATGCTACTTGAAGCAAGACGCAGATCATTGTATCAGGATATGCCAGTCCCTGCCGGCTGGCATGAAGCTTATGGTGAAGGCAGAGTCAGTACCGACCGTTACTGGAACCTGGCTAAGAGACTCTATAAAAGCATGAAGCTGGACGATCACAGATGATGATAATAAAATATTATAAATATAAAATAAGGATTTTTAAATATCAAAAGATCGGAAAAGGCAGATTATGGCACTGCTAGGATGACCGGATGATCAGGGATTACAGTATTAGGGATGGAAACGAGGTTAAATGCCGATGCGGTAATTCGATTGGCGTTGCTGAAGAGAAATGAGTCAATATGCGGCAACATTCTTTTACCTATTAAGTGGCGGTAACAGTCGAATAGGGACACGGAATTACTTCGGTGCCCCTATTCGACTTAACTTTTGTTTTGTATAATTTCATTAGATGCTGAATTAATTTTGCTTATTGCTCTGAAAAATCAGTTGATTTGGATTGTACTTGGTCTGATTGAAGATAAGATTGTGGCTGATGATGCATTTCGAGAGTGAAAATTTGAGTGAGTGACGGCAGTTTGAGTGGGTGGGGGAATAAGCAGAATTGCTAGAAAATAACTGACTTTCGGTGCGACACCCGAGCAAGTTGACGCCCCCTCAAAAAGTCTCACAGTTTTCGTCCAAAAGAGTTTACAACTCCAAGCGTCATAATCAGGAATATGTTTACCATCATCACGGGCGCTCAGTTCGGCGACGAGGGCAAGGGAAAGATTGTCGATGTCCTGGGCAAGGATTATGATCTCGTTGTCAGGTTTCAGGGCGGAAATAACGCAGGGCACACCGTGATCGTCGGAGACGACACCTACAAACTCCACCTGATCCCGTCAGGCGTTCTCACCGATGCCCGGCTCCTGATCGGTCCAGGCGTGGTTGTCGATCCGATAGTACTTATTCAAGAGATCGAGATGCTCAGAAGTGTCGGCATCGAGATAACCCCTGAAAAACTCGGGATCGATGCGAAAGCAAGCATCATAATGCCGTACCACATCGAGATGGATAAACTGCGCGAGCAGAGACGGACAGAAAAGATCGGGACGACCGCTCGTGGCATCGGATTCGCGTACATAGATAAGATATCGAGGGACGAGGTGCGGCTGGCAGATCTCGCCAACAGAGCTGCTTTTCCCCGACTCATGGACGAACTTGCACCCCAGAAGGAGCGTGCAATCGTCGATCTCGGAGGCGATCCCGGTGTGGTGCGCGAAAGCACCCTCGATTATGCCGGCTACGGCGCCACGCTTGAGCCGTACATCGCCGATGTCTCGCATGAGCTGAACCGTGCGCTTGATTCTGGCAGAGCCGTGCTCGCGGAGGGTGCGCAGGGTGCGCATCTCGATATCATCCACGGCACCCAGAAGTACGTAACATCCTCAAGCACCGTGTCGGGAAGCGCATGCATGTATCTCGGAGTCGGACCGACCCGGGTCGATCATGTGATCGGTATCGTCAAGGCGTACATCACACGGGTCGGGGAGGGTCCGCTACCGACCGAAGATCACGGTGAGATTGGGGCGGCGCTACGGACCGCAGGAGGCGAGTTTGGCACCACAACAGGTAGACCGCGGCGGTGCGGCTGGTTCGATGCTCCGCTTGCGAGAAAAAGCGTAGAACTCAATGCGTACACGAGCATCGCACTGACAAAACTGGACGTTCTCGACAGGCTCGAGCAGGTCAGCATCTGCACCGGCTATGAACTGGATGGTAAGCTGCTTGAGCATCCCCCCATACTTTCATCCGATCTTGCGCGATGTGTTCCGGTGTATGATACTATGGATGGTTGGTGCGAGGATATCACTTCGGCGGATGCGTTTTCCGACCTGCCTGCCGCTGCAAAGGATTATGTGCACAGGATCGAGGAGATTCTCGGAGTTGGCATTGGGATTGTCTCGATCGGTCCGAAGCGGAGTCAGGTGCTCTTTGTAGAGTGATAGTATGCGGGCACGACCCAAATTTTAGTAAAATTACTTGTATTCGGCGGCAGCTAAATCAGCACAATTAGGTATCCCCTTCAAAAAGCATGGTAAAACTCATCTTTAGTCTTCCTGAAAGATGTACAGAAAAACCTAAATCTGCGTTCATCCGCGTTAATCTGTGGCTAAAAGTTATATCAGCCACAGATTAACTCTGATTACACTGATTTAAGGCAACATCTACGTAAATTTATGAAATCTGTATCTACGATAATTATCAAAATTCCTAATTTTTTAGATAGTGCACCGGTTACCACTGAATTTGAAGCGGATACGCAATTAGTGACCCCCAACCAGAGGGCCACACAACCTAACACTCACGCACGGGAAAAGTATTAATGCATGAGCCCAAGTATGGGACAGGCGATCTTTATGGGGTATAATCCAATATCAGGCTCGGTCATATTCAACGCTTTGAAGGATGAAAAATGCATAATAATGGCATGCAACACCAGGATCGTTCCCGGTGTAACAAAAGGTATTTTCAGGTCCGCAAAGGATCTTGATTCCGCTATCTTAATCGAACTGGCAAAGTCGGAGTGCAATCTTAAAGGCGGGTATACTGGGCTTACTCCTGCACAACTCTCGATGCGGACTTATGCAGCCGCAGGATCGGTCGGTCTTGATATCTGGGCGCTACATGCAGATCACATCGGTGTTAAGAAAGGGACTGTGGAAGAATTAAATTCGGTTAAGGAGCTGATCGCAGCGCAGATCGATGCCGGTTTTACCAGTTTTGCGATCGATGCCTCGCATCTCTTCAATTTTGATGGGCGGGACACGGCAGAGGAGCTTGCACCAAACATTGATGCAACGATCGAGCTTGCGCGGTTCATCGAGTCGGAGATGGGTGGGCGCGAGTTCGGGCTGGAGGTCGAGGTCGGCGAGATCGGGAGGACTGGTGATGCAGGAATGGTTCTGACGACACCTGATGAAGCGGTGGTCTTTATCAGGTCGCTAAATGATGCCGGAATATACCCGCAGGTGCTTGCTATCGCAAACGGCAGCACACACGGAAATATCTTTGACAAAGACGGCAACCCGATCGAACAGATAAGCATCGAGATCCCGAGGACGAAAGAGGTGGCAAAAGCGCTTCAAGATAATGATTCGGATGTGCGGATTGCGCAGCACGGTATCACAGGAACGCCGAGGCGACTGATTGCGGAGCAGTTCCCACATGGTGATATCATCAAAGGGAACGTCGGCACCTTCTGGATGAATCTGGTCTGGGACGTCCTTAAGGAAGAGCAGCCGGACCTGTACCAGCGGATATGGGACTGGACGATTACGAACTATTCGGCAGAGGGGAAGAGCAATGTCGAGGTATTCGGGAAGAACGGCAAGTTTGCGATAAAAGAGTTCTTTAAGGAGCTTTATTCTCTTGACGAGGCGACTGTATCGGTAATCGAGGATCGGGCGTACGAAGAGGCGGGCGCGTTTATCAGGGCGTTTAAATCCGAGGGGTCTGCCGAGATCGTGCGGGAATATATGCGAGCATGAGGTCGGTAATCCTCCTCTCAGCAGGACTCGATTCAAGCGTCGCATTCAAGCACGCGTACGACCGCTGCTCAGAGCTTCTCGCGCTCACATTCGATTACGGGCAGCGGGCAGCCGCGAATGAAATCGAGCATGCATCTCTGATCTGCCGTGTGTGGTGTGCGAGTCGTGCATGAGGTGGGCAAGGGCGTTTGCCGAGGCTGGGGTTGAGGATCCGGGGTTAGGTATATTTACCACATTCAACAAAAAGTAAGTAGAGATCAGATATAAGTTGATTTAATGCCACCATCAAAATTTGCACCGGTAGAAGAATTTCATTATGAATTTAACACATCCCTTGAAGCCAATGCCGAGAGGATAAACGATCATGTGTGATATCGATATTAAAGAGTGGCAAGATCGACTTACCGATTTTGAAAAAATTGTTTTGCAGCGCATATACGATCAATGGAAAGAAACTGGTGAATGGCCCAAATCTTTAAGATTATTTGTGGACGTTAGAGATAAGGGTGATTTGTATGACATGGCGGAGAATCTGGGTTATGGGTTTATTACTGCAGGAAATCGTGGCAAGAGTGGAGAAGAATGTAAACTCACTGTTTTAGGGATCGCTCTTTGTGAAGGCGCTGAAAAAGATTTAGATAATTTCATCAATTTTATTAAATATTGCACAGAAAAATATATAGAAGATCCCGAAGATGCAAAAGTATCGTCGGAAGAACTAAAAAAATATTTTTCATTATCTGATGTAGAAACCAATGGACTTTTTGAATTGGTTCGTATCAGTGATACAGTGTCTGAATTTCGCTCTTCGTGGAGTAAAACTGGAGATGGAAAATACTCTTTTGGAATTGGACATAATGTACTTAAATATGAGCGTATAAAAAATTTCGAGGATTACGTCTCGAAATCAGAAAAATGGTATCTTACGCCTCGTTTTGGTGGGACCTATGGACAAAAATTTGCAGATGAAGAGAAATCAAACTCGATTAAAATTCCTCAATCGGATCGTGACATTAACGATATTGTCGATGAAATTATTCAAAAAAGAAGAGAGATAAACATTAGTTTCAATAGTAAATTCAAAACAAATTTGTTTAAAGATCATGAAATGGCAATACTAGGTATGAGAAAGCCATGTAGTAATGAAGAGGATTTTAACAATAGAATCCAAAGTTTAACCACATTAATTGATGAAATGCATACCAGAGAGCTTAGAAAATACGTAGATATAAATAAGGATGGCTCAGTCAACATTTTAGAAGCATTTTTAGAAGTTAAACTTCCAAATTATAATAAGACTATAATAACAAATCTCAGAAATATTGTAATTTTAAGAAGTAAAAAATTTCCTATTCATAAGGACGATCCCAAGTTTATCACGGCTTTAAGCTACTTCGGTTTTCAAAATTTCCCCCCAGATTGGGAAAAATTATGGAAAGTTGTACTTAAAAAGTACCTCGAAAGTTTAAAAGATTGTATGAAGTAGACAATATCGAAGAGAATGGAGATGTTAGTTTGCCCAAGCCAAAAACAAAGAAAACGGGAAAAGAAACCGCTCACAAAAAAGGACATGATTTTGAAAAGAAAGTTGCAAAGTGGGCAAAAGAATATTTCAGCGCCGATAAAGTTGAGACAAATATACTCATGAACGGTAATACGGTAAAGAGGCCTTATGAGATAGATGTATATGTGCATAGGACGGTATTGTTGTTATTTGGAGAGGATATCTGGATAGAATGTAAAAATATTAAATCATCAATTAAAATGACACACATATTTAAGCTATTAAGTAGTGCAAAGGATATTGAAGATGCACGTGATGCGGGTAGAGAGAAATTTTACTTTGACAAACTTGCATTCGTTTCAACGTCTAAATTTGATGTGGATGCTTTAAGCTATGCTGAGGACAATGACATTGCTTGTTTTCATTATGACGGTAAAAAATATGAACTGAAGAATGAACCGGATTGGTTATAGAACATTCAATAATATATGAAAATTTCTGACTATTAGATTTTCGCACTCATAGACCCCCCATGAGTAACAGATCCCCCTCATGAAATCAGTAATCCTCCTCTCAGCAGGACTCGATTCAAGCGTCGCATTCAAGCATGCGTACGACCGCTGCTCGGAACTTCTCGCGCTCACATTCGATTACGGGCAGCGGGCAGCCGCGAATGAGATTGAGCGTGCATCAATAATCTGCCGCAAGTTCGATGTGCCGCATGAGGTGATCGAACTTCCGTGGATCCGGAACTTCGGGGGTGCGCTCACCGATGCGTCCGCGCTGCCAGAGCTTGCGGAGCATGAACTGGATGGCGGGGCTGCGACGGACTCAGCGAAACGCGTCTGGGTTCCGGCGAGGAATCTTCTCTTTCTGTCGATTGCGGCAGGGTATGCAGAGGATCGCGGCTATGAGCTCATCACAGTTGGTTTTGATGCTGAAGAAGCAGCAACGTTTCCTGATAACTCTTCTGAATTCGTTGAACGGTTCAACCGGGCGCTCGAATACGGCACACTTAAGCCACCTACAATCGATGCACCGCTGATCGATCTCGATAAGGCGGAAATCGTCCGCCTCGGATTGGCGATCGATGCGCCGCTCGGGCTGTCGTGGTCGTGCTATGAGTCAGGCGATCTGCCGTGCGGGGTCTGCGAGTCGTGTCTCAGGCGTGCGCGGGCGTTTGCCGAGGTTGGGGTGAAGGATCAGGGGTTGGGCATATAATCCAGCCCAAGAGCGCAAAAAACTCCAGAGAGTCGATTTGATGCCACGATCGAGATTCGCACCAGCTGAAGAGTTTTATTACGAACTTAAACGTCTGCAGTCTCGACAATTTAATCACAAACCCCCACAAAGACCCCACATCACTTGTAATACTTTTCCTGCACATCCTCGCCCAGCCGCCCGATCGCGTCAGCCCGACACTGTCTACAGTGCCGCATCTGCTTGGTGATCTTGCTGCATTCATCCTGAACGGCACGCTTCTCTGAGAGCGTTGGCGGCGCGATGTCTGCAAACTTGTACTGCGGGATTAGGGGCATGATGTTCTGCAGGTAAATCCCAAGTCCCCTGATCTTCTTTGCGACATCGATGATGTGATGATCATTGATCGTCGGTATGAGGACCGTATTCACCTTTGTGATCAGCCCAAGTTCAACGGACTTCGCAAGTCCTTCCAGTTGATTCTTAAGGATGATCTCCGCACCTTCTCTCCCGGTATACTTCTTCCCGTGATAATTTATAAACGAATATATCTTCTCGCCGATCTCAGGATCGACTGCGCTCATGGTCACGGTGATGTTTGAGACTCCAAGATCCTTTAGAAGTTCCACCTTCTCAGGAAGCAGGAGTCCGTTGGTGCTGAGACACTTGATCAGGTGCGGAAAATCTTCTTTTAGGAGCCTGAGCGTTTCGAACGTTTCATCGTTAAAAAGCGGCTCTCCAGGACCTGCAATCCCAATCACTTTGACATACGGAAAGTCCCTGATCACGTCCCTGACACGCTCGACCGCCTCTTCCGGAGATAAGACCTGACTTGTAACACCTGGTCTGCTCTCGTTTACGCAGTCAAACTCCCTGATACAGTAGTTACACTGGATGTTACACTTCGGCGCGACAGCGAGATGCATCCGCCCGAACGTGTGACACGCACCCGCGCTGAAACAAGGATGCTCCTGGATCTGTCTTAGCTGGGACGGATCCCATGGAACATCCTTGCCGTCGATCTTTGCTACGCGATAATCTTCTGATGTCATACTTGCTCAACGCACTTCACTTCAGGAACTTCCTTGATGAGCAGCCGCTCGACACCAAGTTTCAGTGTTTGCTGCGACATGGCGCAGCCAGCACATGCGCCAACAAGCCGCACCTTCACCGTGCCATCTTCCTCAACATTGACCAGTTCGATATCGCCGCCGTCTGCCTGCAGCATCGGTCTGATCTTATCGATTACCGGTTCAACTTTCTCTTTTATATCAGCCAATCTTCTTACCTCCTCTTCATCCTGTTCCATTCATTTTCATTCCGTTCCAGTGTAATTTCTGCATACGTTTATAAACCTATCGCTCGATTATCTCCTCTGGCGCGCCCGCGAACCGGACAAGTGCCTCCGCCTCCATCTGGTGCAGACCTGCAGGAACGATCAGCAGGTGCATGGGTGCACCAAAACCTGACCCGGCTAGGTCGCGCAGATAGCCGCACTTCACCACGACATCAGGCGATCCTGCCCGTGCGACCCCGATGCCGAGAGCGCGGTCGAGCAGCCCGCGTTCATCAACCTGCATCAACAATTGAGCCGCCTCTGAAATCATCATAAACCCTTTATCAGGATCAATATCGAGAAAGAGCATCGTATGAAGGTCGTTATCGCGGTTTAAGAGAACCGTGTTATATGGGGTCTCTGAAACGATCGTCTTTGACCGGACAGTGTATGGGAAGGGGATGGTTGCAGACTTTCCGAACCGATAGTTCTGCAAGCCAGCAAGACCTGCTGCCGCAGACGCAATCGAGGTTCCGTGAACGATCACCGTCGCAATACCGAGATCGGATGCGCGCAGGCGTAGATCGATATGTGTCGTCGAGACCATCGGATCCCCGCCCGATAGCAGCACCACATCCTGATCGATCGCATGGTGCAGCCACGATGGATCCGTCTCGATCTCACCTCGTGAAAGCGTCGTGATCTTTGTCTGGTATCGCGATTCCATGCGCTCTATGGTCGTCCCCATCATCTTCGAGGTGTAAAACTCGGCAAAGACCATATCGGCATCTTTTATCGCTCTGACGCCTTTTAAGGTGATATCCTCTTCATCGTATAGTCCGAGACCGACAAACGTTAACATCAAGTCTAATCTCTGCACCAATTTATTTAAGTTGCACCGCATAATTGAGATCATGGGAATCCATACCAGATCGCGGCATTACCTGAGAAGCAGTGATGCGAAAAAGATCATGAAAGAACTCGGAAAAGCATTTGATCCATCTGATATCGGGGGCGTGTTCGAAGGAAAACGGTTTGAACTGATCACAACCGATGTTTGTGACATTATACTGGTCGAGGATGTACCGATGATCTTCATGCCGGATGGCGAGCCGTTTCTCACTGTGCGGGGTGCGCTTGAGGTGAAGCCAGAGGCGCGCATCGTTGTGGTGGATGCTGGCGCCACCAGATTCGTAGTGAATGGTGCTGATGTGATGCGCCCGGGAATCGTGCAGGCAGATCCCGGTATTAAGGCAGGGGATCTCGTGGTCATAATCGAGGAGGCGCACAGAAAAGCACTTGCGATCGGGCGTGCGCTCATTTCCGGAGACGAGATGGTCGGCGATTCCGGGAAAGCGATCAAATCCCTGCATTATGTCGGTGATGTCATCTGGGAAGTAACACGATAACCAAAAAGTTTATCAACGATTAATAATTACTTATATTTAGCACATGTTGTGCTGTGCGGACAAAGGTGGAAAACGCCTCCTTTCACCTTTGCTAACGAAACTGGGATGACGGATTCCTCCTCGTTTATATCCCGTCTGTGAGGGGTGGGGTTATGTTTTTAGTCCGGCAAGGGGTCTCTGGTTTGACTGCTCTGGCGCTGGGGCGAACTAGATCATCGAACAGCAGAAGAGTTTGTAGACCCCCCTCTCACGGCGCAGTTACACTTCGGCGCACCAGCACGATGATGCACTGCTTATCAAAATAATCCCGAGATCCGGTTTAACTAAAGAATTGTATCCCCGATCCGTGTAAGCGCGTCATAGATCCGCTCTCTCGACGCCGCGTACGATATACGGATGAAGTCTGAACTTTCAGGACCGAATGCAGATCCGGGCGTTACTGCGATATATGCTTCCTTAAGCAAGCGTTCTGCGACAGCGTCCCCACCCCCGTAGTCGGTGACATTCAGGAAGAGATAGAACGCGCCGGCAGGCTTCGTGCAGTTAAACCCGAGAGATTTCAGCCCATCGATCAGAATATCCCGCCGCGCTTCAAACTCGGCTACCATCGAATCGACCGAGCCGCGATCGAACCGTAGCGCGGTAACGCCTGCGTGCTGGACAAAGGATGTGGCATGGCTCACCGAATGCGACTGTAGTTTGAGCGCCGCTCTGACGATATCCGGAGGTGCTGCCATATATCCGAGACGCCATCCCGTCATCGCGTACGATTTCGAGAATCCATTTATCGTGATCACACGGTCCTGCATCCCGTCAAAAGACCCGATGCTGTAGTGTTTCTTGCCGTAGATGATCTTCTCGTAGATTTCATCGGAGAGTATCATGATGTCGTTATCGATTGCGATCTCTGCAATCTCTTCGAGGTGTTTTTTCCCGAATACGGCGCCACTCGGGTTTCCCGGACTATTTATGACGATAAGTTTTGTTTTACCTGTGACGTAATCCCCGATGTCATGCGGCATGAAATCCTGATCTGTTGGAACCCATACAGTGCGGGCGCCCGCGTACCTGATGCACGCATCGTAACTGACCCACGCCGGATCGAGCAGTATCGCCTCGTCCCCTTCATCCAGCACCGCCTGCACCGACTGGAAGATCGCCTGCTTTGCGCCAGGGGTCACAAGGATCTGATCAGGCGCGGCATCGAGGTTGTTCTCAGTACGAAGTTTCTCCGCGATCGCATTCTTAAGTTCAGGGATGCCGGCAGCAGGTGTGTAATGGGTCTCTCCGCGTCGGATCGACTGGAAAGCCGACTCAGAGATGTATTCAGGAGTGTCGAAGTCTGGCTCTCCGAGACTCATGGTTATCACGTCATTCCCCTTTCTCTCAAGTTCGGATGCGAGTTTTGCTATCGCAAGCGTTGCAGATTCATCTATAAGGCTCAGCCGTCTGGACGTCATTGTATCAACCGGTTTCTTATCGAGCTTAACAGCACGGAAGAGAGATCCTCCATGAAAAGTTATTATCCCGTCAGTATTTAAAGATATGTCTGGACGGCATCAGCAAAGAAAGAAGAAAAACAACACCAGACACCAGAATAATCATTGATCCTGACGGCAGATCAAAGAGATATGAAAGATATATCCCGGTTATGGAAAATATTGCAGAAAAAATCATTGAAAGTATCATCATCTTCCACAAAACATCTGTGAACCGTCTGCTCACTGTAGCAGGGATTGTCAGGAGCGCGATCACAAGAATTATTCCAACCACGCGTATCAGCACCACCGCAGTTAGTGCGACAAGGCAGAGGAGCAGAAGATAGAGTTTGTGTGCAGGAACTCCAACCACCGTTGCAAACTCCTCGTCAAAGGACATTGCAAGGAATTCCTTGTAGAAAAGATATACTATGGTTACGATTACCACATCCAAAAGTAACATGATCAGGAGATCGGAATGCGGTACAGTCAGGATGTTTCCAAAGAGATAACTGAATAGATCCGGAGCGTATCCCGGCGTAAGTGATATGAAGATGATTCCGATCGCCATACCCATCGCCCAGATGATGCCTATCGCAGAATCCTCAGAGAGCCCTCTTCGCCTGCTCACCTCACCTATAGAGAGTGCGGATGCGATGCTGAACGGAATCACGCAGAGGACGGGTTCTATCTCAAGAAAGTACCCAAGACCGATACCGCCAAAGGAGGCGTGGGCTATTCCACCACTTATAAAAACGATCCGTTTCACAACGACATACACGCCCACAATCCCACATGCGATGGCTGATAGCAGTGCCGCGGTCAGCGCATTTACCATAAATTCGTACTGCAAGATCTCAATCATCCAGACCATCTCAACCACTTCAATGTTCCTTTAATACCCTATGCGGGATACCATGTGCGATAAATTCTACAGGGCACTGGTATGTTGCTTCCAGATCGTCCGAGGTCAGCTCCTTCGAGTTGTGATAGAAGAGTCTCCGGTTGAGACACGCTATTTTATCGACGTAAATCGAGATTGCGGTGAGGTCATGGGAAACCATCACGATCGTCATCTTCTCCTTTAATTTTTCAAGTATTTCATAAAACTCGGTCTGAACGTGGGCATCGATTCCTGCTGTCGGCTCATCGAGCAGGAGCACTTCCGGCTTTGTCACCAGTGCTCGTGCGATGAATACCCTCTGTCGTTCCCCTCCTGACAATTTACCGATCTGTCTCTTTGCAAATGGCAGCATATCTACCATTTTTAGCGTATCGTGTGCAAGTTTCCTGTCCTGGTCGGTATAGCTCCCAAATAGTCTCTGTCCGGCACGTCCTGTCAGCACCACATCCATGACACTGATCGGAAAATCGTGGTCAAAAAGGCTATGCTGTGGGACGTAGCCTATACACCCCCTGTTGCGCAGAGGATCGCCACCAAGAACCTTGACTTCTCCCCTTTCGGGTTTTATCAGTCCGAGCATGACTTTCAGGAGGGTCGTCTTCCCGCCCCCGTTTGGTCCGATGATTCCAAGAAAGTCGTGTCTCTGTATCGAGATTGTAACATCCTCAAGGACCGGCAAACCATCGTGGTACACCCACACGTCCCTTAAACCGATCACTTCGCTCTTCATGTCATGTCAGATATCTGGCAAATGCCGCTGATACCGCGCGCATATTCGCAGTATAATCTTTTGCAAGCGGGTCAATGAATACAACCGTTCCGCCGATCTCATCTGCGATAACCTCCGCGCTCTCGGAATTGAACTGCGGCGCGGCAAATACCGCGGTGATATTGTTCGCTCTTGCGGTATCTATCAGACGCATAAGGTCTGATGCACTCGGCTCTTTTCCCTCGATCTCGATAGGTACCTGCTCCAGCTGGTAATCTCTCGCAAAGTAACCCCATGCCGGATGATAGACCATGAACTTCCTGTTTTTTATTCCAGAAAGGTTGTTTCTGATATCTTCATCAAGATCTGAGAGGTCTTTTAGATAATCTTCTTTGTTTCTGGCGTAGTACTCACTGTTATCCGGATCGATCTCGATCAGTGCATCACTTATGTGTTCTACTTGGGTCCTTGCCAGTGCTGGCGAAAGCCAGATATGCGGGTTATTTCCAATGATTTCGATCCCTTCTGAGGAGTCAACGACCTGCATACCACTGTTTGCAGATTCGATCTTCTCCATCCATGCCTTCTCAAACGGGATGTGCCCGATCCGCACATATAGTTTTGCACGGCTGACACCCTGCAGTTGACCCGGACTCGGTTCATAAGTGGTAGGGCTTGCCCCAGGTGGAACCATGACTGTAACAGCGACTTTCTCCCCTCCGATTCGCTCCACAAACTCCTTCTGGGGAAGAATGCTCACAATGATCTGCATCATTTGCATCGGTTCATCCGACTCTTGTTCCTGCCCTCTCAAGCGCTCCTCCGGGCTGATGCAACCACCGATTAAACCACAGATCAACGCTGTTGAGAACAGCAATACCACTAACTTCATTTTCATATCATACACCTGTGTATCATACACCTGTGCGGTTACCTTTAACATCGCCACACCTTCTATATTAAGTGATGCGATTCAAGCGTGCAATAAAGATGCGAGAGGTGCAAGGGATAGGGTTAATAAAAGCCCCTGCAAAGAATCAATGAAAGATAGATATACCATAACGACAAAGTGTAATGATCATGATATCGAAACAACCAAGAAAGCAGAGAAAAGCGCAGTATCAAGCGCCTCTGCATAAAAAACAGAAGTTTATGGGTGCACACTTAAGCGAATCGCTGCGGGATAAGTATGGGCGGAGAACGTTTGGCGTCCGGTCCGGAGATACCGTAAAAATCATGCGCGGCGAGTATGCTGGCACAGAAGGCAAAGTCGAGCGAGTCAATCTGAAGAAAGGTACACTCGCAATCGATGGCGCAACTTTATTCAGGGCGGACGGGGAAGAGGTCCCAAGACCGATATATCCGTCAAATGTGATGATAACCAAACTGGATCTTGATGATGAAATTAGAGAACAACTACTTGACATGGGTGATTGAGTGAGCAGACATCAGAAAAGACTTTCAATGCCGAAAACCTGGAATATACAGAGGAAGACCCATAAGTGGGCTGTTAAAGCTTCACCGGGTCCGCATTCCGGGTTAAAAAGTATCCCTTTGTTGTTGGTCATACGGGACGTAATGAAACTTGCAAATTCGAGTAGGGAGGCGAAGAAGATCCTGCATGATGGGAATATCCTGGTAGATGGCGTCGTCAGACGGAATTCCAAGTTCCCGGTAGGGGTTTTCGATGTTATAACCATACCAAAGATCAATCTGTCGTACAGGGTGTTTCTGGATGAGAAACAGCGACTCAGTCTGAGAAAAATCGGCGACCCCGAGGTTAAATTGTGCAAGATCACCGATAAAACGATTGTTAAGGGTGGAAATACCCAGTTGAACCTCCACGATGGTTCGAATATCGTTTCTGACGAGTATTCTTACCACTCCTCTGATTCAGTCATTCTCACACTTCCTGAGCGGAAGGTTGTAAAGCACATCACCTACAAACCGGGCAGCCTTGCTCTCGTCATCGGTGGCGCTCATTCAGGAGAGCTCGCGACGATCGAGGATGTAAGAAAGACGCGGGGCGCGATGCCAAACATGACCTCCCTGCATAGCAGTTATGATTTCGAGACGATCGAGGATTACGTATTTGTGATCGGCAAAGGTACGCCTGAGATCGAGACGCCGGGAGGTGATGTAGTTGACTGAACCGATGCGTGCAATCGAGGTCGATAAGGTGACTGTGCATATCGGGGTGGGCGAGAGCGGAGAGCGTCTCGTCAATGCCGAGAATATCCTCGAGACGATCACCGATCAGAAGTGCGTGAGAACGCTCTCGAAATCCCGCATCCCTGCATTTGGGATCAAGATGGATGAGCCGATCGGTTGCAAGGTCACACTCAGGAGGGACAAGGCACACAAGTTCATCGATATAGCGCTTGCTATAATCGAGCGTAAACTGTATGCATCCCAGTTCGATGAGACTGGCAACGTATCCTTCGGGATCGAGGAACACACCGATTTCCCGGATATGGCTTACGATCCGAATATTGGAATTTTCGGGATGGATGTCTCCTTAAGTTTGAAGAGACCCGGATACCGGGTCAGCAGGCGCCGCATCCAGCAGAACAAGATATCGCACAAACACCGACTGGTTGCTGAGGATGTGCGGTCATGGATGCAGGATCGCTACCAGATAGAGGTGATGGAATGAGTGAAGATATTCAGATCGGAAAGGGCGCAAACGTCTGCAAACGATGCGGCAGGAAACAGGGGCTGGTTCGGAGATACCGTATATACCTCTGTCGCCAGTGTTTCAGGGAGATTGCGAAAGACATGGGTTTTGAAAAATATACGTGAGGAGATTATAATGGTACTACTTGACCCACTTGCTGATGCGCTCTCAGCCATCAGGAATGCAGAAAAAACAGGAAAGCAGGAGTGCACCATACGCCCCGCTTCAAAACTCATAGGTAATGTGCTCTCCGTGATGCAGAGCCAGGGATACATCAGCGAATATGAGTTTATTGAGGATGGGAAGGCAGGTGTCTTTGAGGTGAGTCTGCACGGAAGGATCAACGACTGTAAGGTCGTAAAGCCGAGATTCTCTACCAAACTTGCCGATCTTGAGAAATGGGAGAAACGGTTCCTACCTGCAAGAAACTTCGGCGCTCTGGTATTGACGACACCTCATGGCGTGTTATCACACTATGAGGCACGAGAGAAGAAAATCGGAGGACAACTCCTCGCTTACGTGTATTAGCGTATCAGGTGGAAAATGGCAAAAGAGATCAAAAAAACGGTTGCGATACCGGACGATGTGGCTGTTTCGATCGATGGAAGAATGGTTACGGTATCAGGTCCAAAGGGCGAGATGGCTCGTGAACTGTGGTATCCACACATCACGATCCAGCAGGTCGAGGGTGAGATAAGTGTGGATGTCGATGCTGCGATGATACGGAAGAAGCAGAAAGCAATGGTCGGCACACTTGCATCCCATATCAAGAATATGATCGATGGGGTCGCGCACGGATACAGATACCATATGAAAATGGTGTATTCCCATTTTCCGGTTCAATTGCGCATCGATGGTGGCAAATTTATAATCGGAAACTTTCTTGGCGAGAAGAAAGATCGGGTGGCACATATACTGGATGGGGCTGATGTGGAGATACACGGCGACGAGGTGACTGTCACTGGCATCAACAAGGAATCGGTCGGGCAGACCGCGGCGAACATCGAGCAGGCAACGAAGATCAAGGCACGCGATCCAAGGGTATTCCAGGATGGAATATACGTGATCGGGAAAGAGATGATGTCGTAGGTGATGATTTATGGATTCGGCAACCAAACGATTATTAAATACCAGAAAACAGCAGAAGAGCAAGAAGCCCACATTCAAGCGCACCGACTCGCATAAGAAGAAGAAACTGGACGATAACTGGCGGCGCCCAAGAGGGCTGCAGAGCAAGCTTAGAAAGAGGATCGCAGCAAAAGGTGCGGTCGTACAGGTTGGATACGGCAGCCCAAAGGCAGTCCGGGGACTACACCCGTCTGGTTTTGAGGAGGTGCTGGTGCGAAATATGGATGATCTACAGCCGATCGATCCCTCGTATCAGGCTGCACGGATCGCACGCACAGTCGGTGTTAGAAAACGGCGGATGATCGAGGAGATCGCAAATAGCCGCGAGATAAAAATCTTAAACCCACTTCCTGAGGAAATAGTAGAGGTAGAGGAAGTAGAAATGGTAGAAGATGTAGAAACAGAAGAGGAGGCGGCGTAAATGGCTGATCGTTACGATTTATCGAATCAACGGCGTATTGCTGCAAATGTGCTTAAAATAGGAGTTAATAGAATCTGGCTCGATCCTGAGGAGAAGGAGAGCATCGCTGATGCAACCACGCGGAATGATGTCCGGGATCTGCTCGAGTCGGGCGCGATTCAGGCGAAACCGAAGAAAGGTGTCAGCCGTGCACGCGCACGGCAGAGGGATGAGAAACGGAAATACGGACACGGTACCGGACATGGCTCCCGGAAAGGGCGGAAGGGCGCGAGAACTCCTAGAAAGAGGGAATGGATCACCAAGATCCGTGCGCTACGCAGCCGTCTTAAGGAACTGCGTGCTGATGGTACGCTTCCTCCGAATGTTTACTGCAAGGTGTACCGGAAGGCGAAAGGCGGCGAGTACAAGAGCGTGGCGCACATGAACGCATATCTTATGGCACAGGGACATCTCAAATGAATGTAGAGATCGTTGAACTGGATGACCGCAAAGCAAAGTTCGTGCTTTCCGGTGTGACTCATGCGTTTGCAAACAGTTTAAGGCGCGGCATGCTCGCAGAGATCCCGACGCTTGCAATCGATTATGTGAACATCTATGACAACACGTCGGTGCTCTTCGATGAACAACTCGCACTCCGTCTTGGATTGATTCCGCTTGCAACAGACCTTGATTCGTACGTGCTTCCCACTAACTGCGGATGTGGCGGAGAGGGATGTCCTCAGTGTCAGGTTTCGCTTACACTGTCTGTAGAGGGTCCAAAGATGGCATATTCCACAGAACTGGTCTCTGCCGACCCATCAGTCATGTCGGCAGATGCAGTTCCGATCATCAAACTGGCAGAAGGGCAGAGGATCTCGCTCGAAGCGGTTGCACGGCTTGGCACAGGGCACGACCATGCGAAATGGCAGGCAGGGATTGCGTGCGGATACAAGAACATGCCGCATATCACAGTATTGGAAGAGTGTGATGCCTGCGGGATGTGCGTGGATGAATGTCCGCGCGGCGTGCTTGTGATCGCGAATGATGCCGCGGAAGTGGTCGATGAACGTGCATGTTCACTCTGCAGATTATGCGAGAGCGTCTGCGAACTCGACTGGATAAAGGTTGAGACGTATCCGGACTCTGTCATATTTACAGCTGAGAGCGATGGTTCGATGCCGGTCACCGAACTGATTATAAGGTCTGCTGATAACATCAAAGAGAGGGCAACGGCACTGGATGAATACCTCGGCATCATCGATGCCTGATCTATATGTGCGGGGGTTGCCCAGCCAGGTCAAAGGCGCAGGGTTGAGGGCCCTGTCTCGCAGGAGTTCGTGGGTTCGAATCCCACCCCCCGCATTCACCTACCAACTATTTTTACCATATTTAAGAGTATGATGCGCACATACCCGATATACGGCACGCGGAAACACGCAACACCGATCACCCACTCCTCGCGTATGGGCTCGGTGCAGAGTCCATATTGATCGATGACCATGTTATTGTCACCTTTCGTGATATAACCGGAATGTGGCGCAATCGGACCGCCTTCCCACATCGGATCGCCTGCCTCCATATAGTACATTGCGCGGTGGATGATCGGAGTACCCGCGGTGCTCCCGTACTTCCAGTATAGGATCACGTCACCATAGTCGCCAAACGTTTT
>JGI12150J12686_100129_pt2 | contig 23644 bp, 15 predicted proteins | sample ANMFosRound1_FD_12686 | JGI IMG/M metagenome (IMG submission 12686)
TGCGATCATGTTTTCGAGCGGGATAACCTTCCAGTCAGTCCCCACGGCGATCAGATAATCACAGACCTTGCCGAGTTCAACCGCGAACTGTTCGTACTTCTTATCGCGGATGACCACGTATCCGGCAACCGTCTTTCCTTCGGAAGCCAACCGCTCTGCCGTGATAATATCCATCGATCCGGTTAAATCGGTCGGAAGCGGCTGCGTTCCATCTCCTTCCCCGTTTATGCCGACCATCACAATATCAGGCATGACATCCTCTGCAACCGGGGATGCCACCAAGATATCGCCAAGTTCCCGCACCTTCCCGACACGACCTTCTGATGCGAGCACGCATTCCACACCTGACTCAAGACTGGTGGTAATTCTCTGCTTCTGCGCATCCCAATTACCAGTGTCTGCCTTGATCCAAGTGGTCTTTGTGCTCATGATGGACTCGCTGGGACTCGAACCCAGGGCCTTCGCCTTGCAAAGGCGACGATCTTCCAACTGATCTACGAGCCCATGCCATCACACTGTGATGCACATTGATTTAAAGGTATCTGGAGTTCGGAGTTGCCAACTTACGATGGTGTTGGATCAAAACGTATCACTGCCGATCTAAGAAACACTTTTCAGAATTGCAGTAGTTGCGATGATGGTGTGAAGGGGGGGTGAGTTTGGAGTGATGTCATACAAATAAGTTTTATCTCCTTTTCAATCGTTGCTACATGCATGCATAAAACAGTGTCATGAGACTTCACTACAAAGGCACGGCGCGTCCCGGAACATACAGGAGCCAAACAGTGAATTTAACCGCGGAGGGAGCAGAGGAACGCGGAGAAGGTCAAACCCCTGATGAATGGGTTTTGGGAGCGTAACAGGGATCGCATCCGGAGCAACCTGGTGGTGGGGCGGAAATTCACAGTGCCGCCGGGCGGTCATCTCTTCAAGGGGTTTATTGATCGGGTGGATCTGATCCCCAGGACTGGTAAGGGAGTTGCGATCATTGATTACAAGACCGGTGGTAAGTCTATACATGGTGAACGGTATCCCCTCCAAATCAGAGGGTAAAACGTATGCGGGCTTCAATTTACCTAAATCCCGTGTCATGACCTGCTTTAATTCCTAAAGATTGCCCGTCATCGGCTTGGTATTACTTTCTAATACTTTCAATATTTAAATTAACATTTATTATATGATTTATAACAATATTTGTACACATTTGTAACAGCAAGTCGTTGATTTGTAGATAATACCCCGTTTACCAATCAATTTGGAGGGGATACGGTGAACGGTCGAGACAATTGTTGCTGTATGTGCATGGGTTCAGCCACCTGTATCCTGAATACACAGTGCGGAGGCTGAGTCCGGAACTGTTGTCGAAGCAAAAAACCGCGGGTGTATGAACTGGATGGTGCCGCTGGATGCTGGTGTGCTGTCGGAGATGGGGGGTGTGGCAGAGTGCATCCTTCACGACTATCGGCACGGGTTCGAGAGGGTGGATTATGAGGGCAGTGCAGGGACTGCGGGTATCGGCTGTATTGTGGGTGAATGTGAGGGGGTTTGTTGTTCTTCTTGATTTTGCGTGGGTAAACTCACAGGGGCTGTAAAGTTATTCTGATGCCGACTTATTGTCGATTTGGGTCTCGTGTCTGATACTTTGGATTTTCGATGTCTGGAAAAATTGGAATTGTGGATAATACCGACACATTGAACCGGAGTTCGTTCTTTTATTCGTTTATCTGCAAGATTTACAAGATCCCGTATGTTATTTAGATAATTGACCATCTCATAGATCTGCGCTTGATCATATTGTGCCCAGTCGGTTTTCACCGGCTCTTTGCTATCGTATTCGAATGTTCCATCCCGGACACTCCTGACGATTTTTTTAAGTTCTTCTCCGCGCTGTTTAGGGGGCATAAGATGGAATCGACCAACAAGTATATAATCATAGTGGTACATACACCCATATAATGTGTAGCTTATGCAATGTTTCCACGATGATCGTATTTAGAAATACGATCGGGTCAAGCGCATTGGTCAGAGCATTCTATGGTGCAGCGTGGTCAAACTTGCAGAGGTGGGTTGCAGAGTGGTGGGGCAGTTGGTCGGATAATAATGTCCCAAAGCCCATTGAACCGAAGACTTAATGAGTCATGTTGATGATATAGTATAGTGGGTAGGGGGGCAAATGCATCATTAAAGCAGATACTATAAGATTTGAAAAGCGTTTGGAGCTACTGAAAGAAAAGGTGCATGAGGGTGACTTTTTGACTGCGAAAGGTCTTGGCAACGAAGTTCCATTCTGGATATTCGATTATCCGCCTGAAAAAGAGTTACTCGTCAGACAGACTATCGATCGGATCGCTTCCAATCTCAATAATATGTCAGTGAATATTCTTGTAATCGATTTATACGAGATGTGTTTCAAACTTTTAGAAGATAAACTATCTATGGAAAAAATCATTCAATTCGAAGAAGAAAAGGGTTCTGAAGATTTGTTAACCAAGCTCAGGATATTATTAAAACATGAAACTATCAAGAAAGCTATACAGTCAAAGATGGCTTCCAATGGCGATATCCAGTTGATGTTCTTAACCGGGGTGGGCAAGGTGTGGCCCCTGGTGCGTTCTCATTCTATCCTCAATAATTTGCAGCCAGTAACGGGAAATGTACCGCTTGTTACATTTTACCCTGGTGAATATGATAGTCATGTACTGAGCCTGTTTGGAAAGTTCAGAGACGCCAACTATTACCGTGCATTTCGACTTATCAATGATGAAGGCTGAAACCCAGGGGGTGGTAAAATGCCGGAAAATCCAAAAATAGAAAACCTGTTCATAAAAGACATTCGAAGAAAGATCAATGGAGTTATTAAAGTAGATCAAGACGATGATGACAGCGTCTACACCGAGCTTGATGAATATGTAGTTACGCAAGAATCGTTAAAACACTTTGATACATTTTTTGACCGATATTACGATGCTGCGCAGACGCCAACCGATAATATTGGCGTATGGGTGTCTGGTTTTTTCGGTTCTGGCAAATCCCATTTTATTAAAATACTCTCCTACCTGCTGGAAAACAAAACAGTGCGTGATAGGACATCCATTGATTTCTTCAGAGAAAAGATACCAGACCCCCAACTGTTTGACACCATCGAAAAGGCAGTGAATTACGGTACAAAGGATGTTATACTCTTTAATATCGATTCAAAAGCAGGCGATAGTAAGGAACGAATCGTCAATATATTGATGAGGGCGTTCAATGAACACAAAGGTTTCTTTGGGGATGTCTTCTGGATCGCAGAACTCGAAGAAGACCTGCAGGATAAAGGGCTTTATGATGCTTTCAAAGAAGAAGTTATAAAAATAAGTGGAAGTGCATGGGAAGAAATTAGAGACCGATATTTCGTTGAGCATGATGATATTGTTAAGGCTCTTGCCAATTGCGGGCACCAGAGCAAAGAATCTGCTGTGTCGATGTTTAAGAATGATGGGCGAAATTACCACCTTGATGTTGAGAAGTTCGCAAAGAAGGTTGCGAAATATTGCAGGTCAAAAGGTGGGGATCATCAGGTAATTTTCCTTGTGGATGAGGTCGGGCAGTACATTGGTGAAGACAGTGGGTTGATGCTCAACCTTCAGACTGTTGCGGAAGAGCTTGGAACGAAACTTCGAGGGAAGGCGTGGGTGATCGTTACATCCCAGGCTGATATCGATACTGTTACGAAAGAGAGAGTCAAGGAGTATGATTTTTCCAAGATTCAGGCTCGTTTTGATACGCGACTTAGCCTGTCGAGCGCTAATGTGGATGAGGTCCTTAAGAAGAGGATACTGCTTAAGAAAGAAGAGCATAGGGAGATGCTTGCTTCATTCTATACTGATAAGAGGACTATCCTGAAAAACCTGATATCGTTCTCAAAGGGCAGCGCGGAGATGAAGATTTATAAAGAGGAGGGGGATTTTGCAGAGGTATATCCATTTGTTCCATACCAGTTCAATCTTTTGCAGAAGGTATTCGAGAAGATCAGATCTACCGGATTTACAGGCAAGCATCTGGCAAAGGGTGAACGCTCGATGCTCAGTGCATTCAAGGAATCAACTGAGAAATATGGGCAAAGTGATGTGGGGGTACTGATCCCTTTTCATTCGTTTTACTCTACTGTCGAAAGTTTTCTGGACCCGATAATTGTAAAAACAATAACCCAGGCGGAAAAAAATGATCAACTTAACAATCCTAATGATTGTGACCTTTTAAAGACTCTTTTCATGATACGGCATGTCAAGGAGATCCCGCCCACTCTTGACAATCTGGTGGTGCTGTCCATATCAAATGTAGATGAGGATAAACTGGAATTGAGGCATCAGGTTGCTGAGTCGCTCAAAAGATTGGAGGAGCAGACACTTATAGATAAATCAGGAGATAACTATCATTTTCTCACAAATGAGGAACAGGTGATCGATAGGGAGATTAAAAATATAGATATCGAGACGCACCGGATACTGGATGAAATATACAACGTGATCTACAACACCAGTGATATCTGTCCAACCAAATACGAGGAACGTAAGTTCGACAAGTCTGTGGATGAGAAGGTGAAGAAAGTTTCAGATGCAGACGTTACCGTTAAATTCATAACACCACTATCCGACATATTAAGGGGCAGTGGACAGCGTTCACTGTCAGGGGATAACCTCAGTGATATAGATTCAACTGACACATTGCTATTTATTTTCCCAGAGCAGAGCCCGTTTGTTGACCAGATCAGAAACTATCTTAAGATAAACAAGTACCTCCTGCAAAGTGGTTCGAACGGGAACAATGGGGAGATACAAGATATATTGCGGGCAAAGAGCCAGAAGAAGGATAAGTTAAAAGAGTCTTCAGTTCAGGCGATATATGAGGGGGTGCGGGATGCGCGGATATTCGTTGATGGAAGGGAAGTTACCAGTATAGACAAGAATGATCCAAAGGTGCGAGTTGTTAAAGGACTTGAGATCCTTGTGCAGAATGTCTACAGTAAGTCCTCGTATGTAACTAATAAGTACGAGTCAGAGGCCGATATCCTGCGAATATTGAGGTCTGATGACCTTGAGAAATTTGGCGTCGAAAAGGGTGAGACCAATAAACTGGCAATGAGCGAGGTGCGGGATTATATCTCGATACGTGATGAGAAAAATACGACTGTTGTTTTGAAGGATCTCAAAGGACATTTCAGGAGAAAGCCTTATGGCTGGAAAGATATGACCATTTCAGGTCTTATCGCCACCCTATTTGTTGTCGAAGAGGTGAAATTAAGGTATCAAAAGACCTACCTGTCCGATCCTGAGGAGATTACCAAATATCTTACCCGAAGGGAGACTGCTGATAAGCTTATCATTGAGACACGGAAAAAGACAGGCACCGAGATTATCAGTTCTGTGAAATCCGTCATGAGGGATGTGTTCGATAAGACCGATATTCCCGAGAAGGAGACCGAACTCTATATTTTTTCACAGGGTTTGCTTAACGATGAGCTGCAGAGAATTGAACAGATATCTGTAAAATATTCAGATGGGATGAGATATCCGGGCAAGGAGGGTATCGAGAATTATGTTTCGCTTTTAAAGAGACTCCTGAACGTTACAGACCCGTCTTCGTTCCTGGAAACAGTTGCTGAGGCGAGGGATGAACTGGTGGGAATGCACCAGAAGGTAGAGCCGGTCATGTCGTTCTTTGGCAGTGTGCAAGTGGAGATCTTCAGGCGGCTTTCCATGGAAGTTGGAGATTTCAGGAGAAATATCCAATTCTTAAGTGAAGATGCAAGATCTGATGTTGTCCGGATCGAGGAGATATTCAGCTTGGATGAACCGTATTCACAGATCAAAGACCTGACGCAACTTGAGAGCAGGATCAAGGCATCTCTTGAAGAGTCGTTGTTAAACCTGAAACAGGAGTTGCATGAGAAGCTTATATCTGCAATGGAAGACATCGAAAGAGAACTTGCCAGCTACGATGGCTTATCTGATGAGTTCAAACGCTTGGTTATGAAGCCTTTCGATGATATTAAGAGGGACATCGCGACATCAGATGATTGTGTTTTTGTGAAACTCCAATCTACAAGGATCAATGATTTGTGTGGCAGTGCTTACGAAAAGATCAAAAGACAGGTACGGATAATCAAAGAGATAGATGCTACACCTGTTGTCATACAAGGCACGGCGTTGTTCAGAACAAAAAAGAACATCGAAACCGAAGATGACCTTGATGAGTACCTTGAGAACTTAAGAGCAGCCATGCGAACGATCCTGAACGAGAAAAATAAGATCAAGGTGCTGTGAAGATGGACAAAGCAAAGATCGCACAGTTCTCTGACACCCTCCGGGAGAAGCTTTTACAGGAGACTCAAAAAAGAGCTGATCATTATGGCATTCTCCCTGGCGGCATCCGGGATGTGGATGGGGTGTTTGAGGATTCCATTGTTATCAACGGGGGGGTTTCCAATAAAAGAATCAAGCAGCAGAGAGAACAGCTTGTCAAGGGGGTTACGGAGAAAGGGTATGAACAGGTCATGAATGAGGTCACATACACATGGTTCAACCGTTTTGTTGCCCTTAAGTTCATGGAGGTTAATGGCTACCTTCCGGTGTCGGTGTTCTCTTCGGACGAAGTGGGCAAACACGAGCCTGATATCCTCACACAGTCCCGGGACCTTGATTTTATGGACATTGACAGGGATGCTGTACTCAACTTGAAATCAGAGGGTAAGGACGAAGAGCTGTACCGGTATCTCATCCTTCACCTGTGCAATTACATGCATGAGATCATGCCGTTCTTGTTTGAGAATATTGAGGATTATACTGAACTGCTGTTTCCTGAGAGGCTCCTGCATACCGATTTCATCCTTGGGGATCTGAATGGTATCATTGATGAGGATGATTGGAAGGAAGTTGAGGTCATCGGGTGGATATACCAGTATTATGTCGCCACTATGAAGGAGAAGGTGTTCAAGGACCTGAAAAAGAACATCAAGATCAGCAAGGAGAACATTCCTGCTGCCACACAGTTGTTCACACCTCACTGGATTGTCCGCTATCTTGTTGAAAACTCCCTGGGTCGCTTGTGGATGCTCAATCGCCCCCACTCCCGGTTATTCGAGCAGATGGAATATTACATTAAACCTGAGCAACCTGAAACCGATTTCCTGAAAATCAACTCCCCGGAAGAGATCAAGATCTGCGACCCTGCCTGCGGTTCAGGACACATACTGATCTATGCCTATGACCTGCTCTATTCCATCTACGAAGAGGAAGGCTATGCCCACTCCGAGATCCCTGAAAAGATCCTGAGCCACAACCTCTTTGGCATTGAGATTGACAAGCGTGCCCGTGAACTGGCAGCCTTTGCTCTGACCATGAAAGCCAGAAAAAAGCACCGCAATTTCTTCCGCAGCCCGGTCCAGCCCAACATCTGCGTGCTGCAAAGCATCTCTTTTGAGGATGATGAACTGCGATCATACATAGCAACCATCGACAGCAACCTGTTTAACACCGAACTACAACGCACCTTACTCCAGTTCGGAGAGGCTGATAACTTCGGCTCCCTCATCCGCCCGGCAACCACGAACGTATCGGACATCCGGCATATACTTAACGAGAAGAACTTATCCGGCAACCTGACACTCCTCACCACCCACAGGAAAGTGCTCGATGTCCTAAAGCAGGCAGATTATCTCAGCCCAAAATATCATGTGGTTATCGCCAACCCGCCGTACATGGGCAGCAAGGGCATTAATCCTAAACTCAAGGCTTTTCTACAGGACAATTACACCGATGTGAAGTCAGACCTGTTTTCGGCTTTTATTGAACGAATTATGGGAATGACACAAAAAGGTGGTTTTATAGGCATGATGACTCCTTTCAATTGGATGTTCCTCAAATCTTTTGAAAAGCTTAGGGATAAAATTCTTGGTGAGTATACCCTCACAAATCTCGTACACCCCGAATATCATGCTTTTTTCGATTCAGCCTATGTGCCAATCTGTGGTTTTACTCTCTACACAAAACCGATAACTAATTTCAAAGGCTCATTTATAGACTTACAGAAATTTTATGGAGCTATTCTTCAACCAGTTAAAGCTTTGGAGGCAATCAATAACCCCCGCTGTAGCTGGTTTTATCGTGCCTCCGCCGCCGACTTCAAGAAAATACCCGGGAGCCCGATTGCATATTGGGTATTGCCGAAGATTCGAGAGACGTTTTTTTGTGGTAGAGCCCTCGGGGACATGATTGAGGCAAAGACGGGCGTAACAACTGGCGACAATGAACGTTTCGTCCGTTTTTGGGTAGAAGTTAGGTTCAATAATATTCAATTCAACACACAATTCCGTGAGCAATCATCCGATACTAATGAAAAGTGGTATCCACTAAATTGTGGTGGTGCCTTCAGAAAATGGTATGGTAACCATAATAATGTCCTAAATTGGAAGTCGGATGGTGTTGAGATACGAAATAGTAAAAAATCTAATATTCGCAATCAGGATTTCTTTTTCAAAGAGGGATTAACATGGAGTAAGATAACTAGCAGTCACTTAAGCGTCCGACACAGCCCAACAGGGCATATGTTTGATGCGGTGGGGTTAATGGCTTTCCCAAAAAAAACCTGTTATTGGCACGTTCTAGGGGTTCTTAATTCAAAACTCGTGAGGTATTACACACAGTTGCTCAACCCTTCACTCAGTATCCTAATCGGTGACTTGGTTCGGATTCCGTATATGTTTGATGCTGGTGGACTCGCTGATGCAGAAAACATTGTTCTAAGGGCTACTGAGCTATCTCGATCCGATTGGGACTCCTATGAAACCTCCTGGGATTTCACCACCCTGCCCCTCCTCCGACCCGAATATAGCCAACCAACCATCCGTGAAACCTACACCAAACTCCGTGCCCGCTGGCAAGAGATGACGCTGGAGATGCAGCGGCTGGAGGAAGAGAACAACTGTATTTTCATCGAAGCCTACGGACTGCAGGATGAGATGACGCCAGAGGTGCCGCTTTCCGAGATCACGCTGACCTGCAATCCATTTTACCGATACAAGGGTAACAAAAGCGAAGAAGAACTTGAAACACTGCTTCAGACGGATACGATCAAGGAATTTATCTCATATTCAGTAGGCTGCATGTTCGGTCGCTACTCATTGGACAAGCCGGGTCTGATTCTGGCTAATCAGGGTGAGACCATTGATGACTACTTGCAGCAGGTTCCTGAGCCGAGTTTCATGCCGGATGACGATAACATCATCCCGATACTTGAGGATGAATACTTCACAGACGACATTGTGGGGAGGTTCAAGGAATTCCTGAAAGCCACATTCGGGGCAGAGAGCCTTGCAGAGAATCTTGAATTTATTGCAGGGGCGCTGTCGAAGTCGAAGAAGGGCGGTGCATCGCCTGAGAAAGTGATACGGGACTATTTCCTCAAGTCGTTCTTCAAAGACCATGCCAAGATGTACAAGAAGAGACCCACATACTGGCTTTTCACATCAGGCAAGGGCAGGGGGTTCAATGCGCTGGTGTATATGCACAGGTATAATCGGGAAACACTGGCTAAGCTAAGGACTGATTATCTGCTCGAACTTGAGGCGAAGCTGGATGCGAGGATCGGGATGCTTGGGGATGAGTCTGCTGCGGAGAAGGGGCAGCTTGGGAAGCAGATCGAGGAACTTATGGATTATGATGCGATGCTGCACAATAAATCGCTTGAGTATATTGATATTGATCTGGATGATGGGGTCAAGGTGAATTATGCGAAGTTTGAGGGGTTGGTGGGGAAGATATGACACACTGGATTGCACAGTTGATGCTGCACTTTTGGAGGACTGAATATGTTTCTTTCTGAATTAAAAATATGGAATTTTCGGAAATTTGGAATAGGAGAAAATGGCAATTCGGGTTTACATTTAAAATTTAATCCAGGATTAAATCTGTTAGTTGGAGAAAATGATTCTGGCAAAACCACCATAATAGATGCTATAAAAATGGTTCTTTTTACTCAAAGCTATGATTACTACAGATTTGAGGACGAAGATTTTTTTATAAAAAATGGCGCAAGTGAAGACGACAGAACAAAGGATTTGAAAATTGAATGCGTTTTTAGAGATTTTACTTACAAAGAAGCTGCACATTTTCTTGAATGGTTAAGTTTCGAAGAAGGTCCAGATGGCAAACCCAAATATTATCTGAAAGTATTTGTTAAAGCCAGAAGAGAAAATGGACGAATATATCGAGATGTTAGAGCTGGATCTGATGAACAAGGAACCGCTTTAGATGGAAAAGCCCGTGATTTATTAAGAACCGTTTATTTGAGACCATTGAGAGATGCTGAGTTTGAGTTAAATCCAAGAAAAAAATCAAGGCTGTCTCAAATTCTGTATCGACACAAGGATTTTGCTGATAAAGAAGGTCATCCGCTTAAAAGAGCTGTTGATGATGCGAATGAACAGATACAATCTTTTTTTGAGGGGGCAGATGTAGATAACCCCGAAAAGGGTGGCACTGAGATTGTTTGTAAAATAAATAATTATTTATCTCATTTCTCAAGTGTGAAAAATCCATTAGAATCGAGTGTTTCAATTGCGGATACGAATTTGAGAACGATATTAGAACAACTTGGTTTGAGTTTGTCTAATAATGGGGTGGGTTTAGGATCTAACAACCTTCTATTCATTGCAGCTGAATTCTTACTTTTGAAAAGAGATGATTATACCGGTTTAAAACTCACATTAATTGAAGAAATTGAAGCACATTTACATCCTCAGGCACAGTTGAGATTGATAGAGTATTTACAGGCTGAATCTGGCACTCATGAATCTGATAAAGTACAATTGATACTTACAACTCACAGTCCAAACCTTGCTTCAAAAGTAAATTTGGAAAATTTAATTGTTTGCAAGGACGGCAGTGTTTTCAACATGGGTTATGGACAAACAAAATTGGAAAAAGGAGACTATCTATTTTTAGAACGTTTTTTAGATGTTACAAAGGCGAATTTATTTTTTGCTGATGGCGTGATTCTTGTGGAAGGGGATGCGGAAAACTTATTAATTCCTACGATTGCAGAGATAATAGGTCGACCTTTGGCAAAACATGGTGTATCAATTGTAAATGTTGGAAGTACCGCCTTCTTGAGATATTCAAGAATATTTCAGAGAGAAAATTTGGATGAGTTTATGGGCATGCCTGTAGCAATTATTACAGATTGTGATATAAAACCAAATAGATACTATGAAGACAATGGCAAGGATGTGCCAGACAGTGAATATTTAGAACAAATTAAAAGAGCAATAGTAAAAAAACAAGATGCTTATACTGGAAGACCCGTGAAAACATTCGTTTCCCCATATTGGACATTGGAATATGTGATTGCTTTAAGCGATTTTAAAAAGGAGTTTTATAGAGCCGTATTGCAGGCTGGAAAAATAAAGAACAGTAATCAAATTGGATTAACGGAAGCAAAAGAAGATGAAATAAACAAAGACGTTGAAACGAAGTTTAAGGAATGGCGCGATGGCAAATTCAGTGACGAAAAAATTGCATTCGAAATTTATAACAATTTCATTATTGGAAAGGAGATTTCAAAAGCAATCATTGCTCAATGCTTTGCTAAGATATTAAGTGAATACTTTGATCGAGAAGATATTGCAAAGAAATTATTGGGTGATGACAAATTCGGATACATCATTGATGCTATAAATTATGCTACATCTGAAAATGTTAACAAAGCGGAGAATGCCGATGATTGATACCAGTGACGAAGACATTTGGTATGCGGAGGGTATTTTTTTACCAGATGGGAAGTCCTTTGATTCTGAGAGAATATTTGTGATAAAATGCATGGAATCGAAAGATATTCAAGCATGTCCAGGAAGTGGAAAAACCACTACATTATTAGCAAAATTGGCAATCCTCGCAAAAAAGATGCCTTTAGAGGACAACAGAGGAATATGTGTTTTAGCTCATACAAATGTGGCGATTGACGAAATTAAAAATAAATTGGGTTCAGAGAGTGATATACTATTTAATTATCCAAATTACATAGGAACAATTCAATCATTTGTTGATAAATTTTTAGCAATTCCTGCAAACATTGTGTATTATGGCACAAGACCATCTAAAATTGATAACGAAGCACATGATTTTGAAATGACTAAGAAGTTTAATGAAATTAAAAGAGATAGAGATTTATTTTGGTGGTTAAAGAGTACATCATCAAGAAAAGGTATCACGCCTTATGAGCTTTTTTTAAACATTAGAATCGATTTTATAAACGGAAAAATTAAAGATAATATTAATGCAAGCCGAGCTTTATTAGCCGATTCTGCAAATGAAAAATATGTTAAATTATTTTCTGCGAAGGAATATTTGTTTCAAAATGGCATTTTACATTATGACGATGCTTATTCTTTGGCGTTTAAATATCTAAATGATTTTGGTGAAATTTTGAGTGATACTCTCTCTGAAAGATTTGCTTTTGTTTTCATTGATGAGATGCAGGATACAGATTCACATCAAAATGAGATAATTAATGAAATTTTTGATAAATCGAAAGTTGTTGTACAAAAATTCGGCGATGTAAATCAATCTATATACGATAGTAGTGTAAAAGCAGAAACAGTGTGGGATGTCAGCGATGATTGTTTAAACATTAGCGGAAGCAAAAGATTTTCGAACAGAATCGCTGATATTGTGAAAAGATTCTGTGTTAATAAACAGAATGTAAGTGGGAATTCCTCAATTGAAGATATTCAACCGACTATTTTACAATTTGATGATGATACAATTGAATTCGTTTTACCCACTTTTGCAGAAATCATAAGCGAGCATAATTTAGGCGACAAGATAAACAAATTCAAAGCAGTGGGGTGGGTTGGTGCAAAGAAAGAGAATAAAATAACTTTAATCTCATATTTTCCGAATTTCCAGAAAAAATCACAATTGAAAAAGTCGAACTTTAATCATTTAGGTGAATATTTGCAAAAAAGCGATGTGGAAAATGTAAATTATTATAGAAAAATGATAATTAATGTTTTGTTAAAAGTTTTAAGGCTTCTTGATATAAAAAATGAAATGAATTCACGTTTTTTTACCGAAAGGTCGTTGATTCAATATTTAAATATGAAAGATAGTGATTTTTACTATGAATTTAATCTAAAAATGGGGGAATGGTGTTTAGAAATCCATAATAAAAATAATATTTTTGCTGAATTAAAAGACTTTATTGAAAATGATTTTTGTCCATTTTTTGAGACTACCAATCTTAATAATATTAAGGATCTTTTACAGAATGACTCTTTTTTAAATGGAGAAAGTCACCAATTTCAGCATTCAAATATTTATAGTGATGCGTCAAATATCGATATCGAAGTTGCTACCGTTCATAGTGTGAAAGGAGAAACACATACTGCAACATTATATCTGGAAACATATTACAATAGGGGCTTTGACATAAAGAGAAGTATCGATTATCTTAAAAAGAACACCGATGGAGGAGTATATATTCAAAGCTTAAAAATGGCATACGTGGGTATGACAAGACCTACTGATTTATTGTGTATAGCAGCGCACAAAGATAGTATCAGTGGAAACGAAGATTTTTTGCAAAATATGGGGTGGGCCATAAAGAACATTTGCAATAACGAGCAGCCAGAAGAAGGAATAAAATCAAATTACCAATCTACTTTGACAAAATGATTGGACTTACAACAAATGAACAAACATATGGTAGATTCAAAATTAAAAGAACTCATTCTTAAAAAGCCGAATAGATACACGCCCTCAAACCAAAATATGAATCTACCAGACCTCATCAAAACCGGAGAATCCGACACCGTCGAATTCAAAGAAAAATTCGATGACCGAACCATCGAATCCGCAGTAGCTTTCGCCAACACAAAGGGTGGCATAATCTTCGTCAGGGTATCTGATAAAAATAACATTAAAGGCATCGAAATCGGAAAAGAAACCATCAGCCAGTGGGTAAACCAAATTTCTCAAAGTACTGACCCTCGTATCATCCCTGAAATTGAAAAAATCCGGATCGATGGAAAAACAGTCGTAGCGGTGGAAATAAAAGAAAATCCAATCAAACCCGTTTCAACAAAGGGTAAATGCCTGAAAAGAGTGGACAGCAGCAATCGCGCCATGACTGCCCAGGAAGTTACGCAGATGCACCTGCATTCCGCAGGAATGAGCTGGGACAAATATCCTGCAAAGAATGCCAGCCTTGAGGATATTGACAGCGATAAAGTAAAAAGATATATCCAAAAAGCAAAGGAAACCGGCAGGAAGAAGATCGGGGGCGATGAAGAGCCAATGCAGGTTCTTGAAAAAATGAGCCTGATAACTGAAGGACAGCCCACATGGGCAGCAATTCTTCTGTTTTCAAAAGAGACAAATAAATTCATTTCTCATGCTGCGATACACTGTGGACGGTTCAAAGAAAAGAATATTGTCATTGATGATCGGATGATCGTTGGCACCGTTTTTGAGCAGATCGATGAAGCCATGGACTTCATACGCAAAAACATCAATGTCAAATTTGTGATGACCGGCAAACCGGAAAGGGACCAAATATGGGATTACCCGTTAGAAGCATTGCGAGAAGCCCTCATTAATGCCGTTTGCCATCGGGACTATACGATCTTCTCAAACATAGAAGTGCGAATCTATGACGATAAACTTATAATCAAGAGTCCCGGGTTTTTACCCTATGGCATCACACTGGAAGAACTCTACAAGCCGCATTCATCCACACTGCGAAACAAAGGACTGGCGGAAGTACTGTATGATACTGAACTGATCGAAAGATGGGGCAGCGGCATAGAAAAAATACAACAACATTGCCTCAATGCCGGTCTTCCGGAACCAACTTTTGAGGAATATCAGGGGTTTCGGGTAGTGTTTGGAAAAGATGTATATGATGAAGAATATCTCCGTGACCTGAAGTTGAATGAAAGGCAGATCAAAGCGGTGATGTATGTTAAAGGACGTGGGGCTGGGAAAATTACTAATAAAGAATATCAGGAAGTTTGCAACACATCTGAAAGAACCTCTTCACGGGATCTGGCAGATCTGGCGGCATCAGGACTATTTGAGCAAATTGGCACTACCGGCAAGGGCACGGTGTATGTTCTAAGACGCCATAAGGCGCCACAAAGACGCCACAAAGACGCCAGAACAGATTAGCAATTGATGTGGGAGTTAGAAAATATGCAAAACATAGCAAGGACGACCCGGAGCATACTCAAAAAGTTCGAAGTTCCGGGCGAATACGAGACCAGAAAGATTGTGTTCTGGTACGACAAGGGCGAGACTGCCAATGACGAGGAACTTGAGACTATCAAATCCGCCCTTGCCCGAGGAGGTATAAAGCTGCACAGGCTAAACAACAATTTCTTTGCGACAAAGAAACTCCTTGAAAAAGACGACACCGAATCGAACTATCTTATCTATTCCCGCGGACAAGAACGGGAGTATGAGTCCAACTGGTTGCTTGACATACAACTTTACTCATCAAGGTTTGAAAATAGCAAGGTATCGGATATCAAAAGCGAACTTGGCATCGAAGGCTATGACCTCGATAAATTTTTAGAGGCAAATTCCAGATTCTTCACAAGCAAGAAGAGAGTTTCGGCATTTAAACAATTCTACCAGAAGGACTGGAAGGAAGGGGAGTTTGTATTGGGCCTCCTTGCAGTACTGTCGGGTTCCTCAACAATCGATCTCAAAGAGATACTGAGGCGGCTGTTGGTAGATGACTCACTCGATGAAGAGGATAAACGTATCTGGCACAGAATCGAAAAATATGGGCTGATCGATTATTTCTGGAACATGGTAAAGAGAGATTTCAAATATTCTTTCGATAACCCAACCCTGAAAAAACTCTTCCTGAGTTTCATAATAACCCACATTGACCGGAACACAACCGTCTCGCTAAAATCATACGAACAATACATCAGCAAAAAGAGCAATGAATGTGAGATCTTCCTGCGTGGGTGGATGTATCATTCAAAAGACTCCGCAAGCTTCGACAAACACTGCCAGCAGCTATTATCTGAAAATAGAAATAAACTTGAAATAGACCTGACATCACTGCTCAACAAGCATGATGTGGACGATTATATTGAGGCGGAATCTATCGATACACTCGATAAAAATATCATCCGCAATATTGTCCGGGAACTGAACAGTGACATGGATAATTTTGATCGATACCTCAACTTGATTGAGATGAGAAAGAGAAAACACTGGTATCCACAATACAAAAACATCTACAGTGCGCTTGAAAATGCGGTGAGGCTTCACCAGTTTTCAAAGGAGCTTGAGCATGATGGCATAAAGGAGCAGAGCCTGAATGAACTCTTCAAAGGCTACACGAGCCGCTACTACTTGATGGATTGCTACTACCGCAAGTTCTATTATCACTATGATCAGGACGATGAGAAGGAGATACTTAAGAAAGACATCAAGACAAAAGTCGAAAAACTGTATAAACAGGTGCTTGACACCCTTCTTGGAAGGTGGGACGAACTTATAGGTTCGGAACTTGGAGATATTTGGAACATAGAGCTCATTGATAATCAGGATAAGTTCTACGAGATATATGTGCGTAACATCATCAGGAAAAATGATCGGGACAAGGTTGCCGTTATCATCTCGGATGCATTGCGCTATGAAACTGCCGCCGAGTTGCAACACGTGCTTAACAAAAATACAAAAGGTACGATCGAACTAAAAGCCATGGCGGGTTCACTTCCATCATATACAAAATTGGGTATGGCAAGCCTTCTGCCGCATAAAAGACTCGAATATCGGAACAAACATCTTTTTGTGGATGGGATCGATTCGGGAAACACTGTGAACCGGGAAAAGATCCTGTTAAACGGCTCCCCGGGTTCAGTGGCATTCAAGTTCAGAGATCTAATGGAACCACGAACAGGTGATGCAAGAGAAAAGATCAAAGGCAAACGGGTGATTTACATTTACCATAATAAGATCGATGCCACTGGAGATGAAAGGTCATCCGAACATGGTGTTTTCAATGCTGTGGACTCTACTATCCGGGATATCAATAAGATGATCGACCGTCTGGGCAAATCACTGAATGTGACCAAGGTCATAGTCACATCAGACCATGGGTTCCTTTACCAAAGAGAGCATCTCGAAAATGTTGATAAGCTTGAGACATCGGATTTCGACAAACTTAAAATTATAGAGTCAAACAAGCGTTTCATCCTGAGCGAACAGGACATGTCGCTACCAAACACGCACAAGTTCAGTATGGCTACGATAGTTGATTCAGATAAGCCGGTGCACCTCTACGTCCCCCTATCGGACCTACGCTTCAAATCTCAGGGTGGTGGAGTGAATTATGTTCATGGCGGAGCTTCGTTGCAGGAGATCGTTATACCGGTACTGGTATACAATCACAACCGCCAGGACTCGGATCTTGATAGGAAAGGGATAAAACACGGTAAGGTGAACGTATCGGTCATAAATCCCAATAGAAAGATAGCGAGCAGTCCGTTTAAGGTAAAACTCCTGCAAACGGAGAAAGTGACTGATAAATTAGAGCCGCTCAAATGCAAGGTTGCATTATGGGATATGGGTGGAGATGAGCGAAAAGTCAGTGATGAAAGACTGATAATTGCAGACAGCGCATCAGATGAACCTGAAGAGAGAGTTCAAAGCGTTGTTTTGAGTCTGAGCAGCGATATAGAGAACAGGATGTATTATCTAAGAGTGATCGATGACGATCCAGAAGTAGTGAAAAGAGATATATTCGATCCGATTCCTTTTGAAGTAGACCTTCTCATAGTAGATGATTTCTGATGCATCAGTGATCAGGTATATGGCAAACAACAAATCAGGATAAGTGAAAATGACAGACATTGATTCCGGCACCGAGACCGATGTAAAACTAAATACCTATTTCCAGGGGCGAGTCGTACGAAAAGATCTCACCAAACTTATGAAGGTCGGTCACAACGTCCCGGTCTATGTGCTGGAATACCTGTTAGGGTCCAACTGTGCTACGGATGATGAAGAACTCATTCGAGAAGGAGTCCGGAAAGTTAAAAACATCTTATCTGAGAACTACGTCCGCCCGGATGAAGCCGAACTGATCAAATCAAGGATAAGAGAAATCGGATACTACACGATAATAGATAAGATAACAGTCCGGCTCAATGAAAAACGGGATGTCTATGAAGCTGTGTTCTCCAATCTCGGGATCACAAAGATAGAAGTTGAACCGGAATATGTCAAAAAGTTCAGTAAACTTCTTGGAGGCGGTATCTGGTGTATTATCAAGATGGAATATTCAACTGAATCATCACAATCCCCCTTCATAATCTCCAGTCTAAAACCAATCCAGATACCCAACATGAACATAAATGAGTTCATAGAACAGAGGAAGAACTTCACAAAAGATGAGTGGATAGATGTCCTTCTAAGAACCATCGGAATGGAGCCCACGCAACTGGAATATCCGGTAAAATGGCATTTGCTGGAACGTCTGGTTCCGCTTGTTGAAAATAACTATAATCTATGTGAACTTGGACCGAAAAGTACCGGTAAATCTCATGTATACAAAGAGATCTCCCCCAACACCATATTGATATCGGGTGGACAGACAACTGTGGCAAATCTATTCTATAATATGGGTACAAGACAAGTGGGACTCGTAGGATTATGGGATGTTGTCGCTTTCGACGAGGTCGCCGGAATAAAGTTCAAAGACAATGAGGGGATACAGATACTCAAAGATTACATGGCATCCGGTTCCTTTGCCAGAGGAAAAGACCAGATAAATGCAAATGCATCCATTGTATTCGTAGGCAACATTAACCAGAGCATCTCGTCATTACTCAAAACATTCCATCTTTTTGCGCCGTTTCCTGAAGCTATGAATAACGACAGTGCGTTTTTTGATCGGATGCACTATTATCTGCCAGGATGGGAAGTCCCAAAATTCAGACCCGGACACTTCACTGATAGATATGGGTTCATCGTGGACTACCTTGCTGAATTTCTAAGGGAGATGAGGAAAAGGTCATTCAGTGACAATATGTTCGACTACTTCAAGTTCGGAAACAACCTGAATCAGAGGGACGTCATCGCAGTTAAAAAAACATATTCCGGACTGATGAAATTGATCTACCCCGATGGGAATATCTCCAAAGAGGAAGCGCAGGAGATATTGGAATATGCGATGGTGGGCAGAAGACGGGTTAAAGAGCAGTTAAAGAAGATCGGCGGGATTGAATTTTTTGATGTTAATTTCTCTTATATCGATAACGATGATTTTACCGAACATTTCGTAACGGTTCCGGAAAGTGGGGGGAACAAGCTCATTCCTGAAGGGCAGGGCAAGCCAGGACAGGTTTATGCGGTTTTAGGAACTGCTTCGGGTAAGATTGGGGTATACAAGATAGAGCTGCAAGTAGTTTCAGGTTCCGGAAAATATGAAAAATCCGGTCTTGGTTCAAATCAGAAAGCTAAAGAAGCAACCAAAACCGCATTTAACTACTTCAAAGCAAATGCAAAATCAGTTAGTCAAAGCATACAAACAAAAGAAAAAGATTACCACATGCACGTGCAGGACCTCACCGGAGTAGGGATGTCTGAGGATCTCGCTCTGGCAGCTTTCCTCAGTTTGTGTTCAGGCGATTTAGAGAAGCCAATACAGGAACAAACCGCAATATTGGGTACAATAACTATAGGTGGATCTATTAGTACTATAGACAATTTATCAGACCTCTTGCAGGTTTGTCTTGATGCTGGAGCGAAAAGAGTTTTAATCCCCATGTCTGCAGCATCAAAAATACCGACGGTGCCGCCAGATATATTTAGTAAATTCCAAATGTCGTTCTATAAAGATCCTATCGATGCAGTGTATAAGTCGTTGGCATTGCACTGACTTGTTTCGGGCAGAGTGACAATCAAAATTCGACCGATCTTGTTATGGTGCCCATATCCACTGGTAGTACCGTAACGCCATAAGACGTAAGTTCATCGAGATAATCAGCATACTTCCGCACAGCCGAGTAAACTTTCTTAGAAAAACTCACATCTTTCATTTTATCTTTTATATCCCATATCGTGGTTTTATCAAGATAACAAGATGCTTTTGCGGTTAATATCTTGAATAAAACTTCATCAATCACATGAGTAGTGATCACGCCATCGATCAATCCGCATTCTATCCTGTTCAGAAAGTTTGAGCAACTATCGCCATACAATAAGTGGTCAAGAGCATTATAAATAAATATATTTACATCTATAAAGATTCTGTCATCTCGATCGTATTCAGGCAGTCACATCCACACCATCCCTTTGGTGCCACAGTTCATCCAATTCTTTGGTCGTCAATCGAGCGTTTTTTATGATTCCCCGGACCTGATCCGTCATCGACTTCCTGATGATAATCGTATGCTTCGGTATCATCACTTCAATCGAACCTTTGTCCAACCCTGCGATTACCAACACATCATGAGGGACCGTAATCCCCTCTTTTGTGAGGACACAATCATTTACAACCTGCATAATTTCCTCCGCATGTTTGTGTTATTGTTTGAGTCAGCTGCTTTATAACATTATGCGCTCAGGGAAAGATCGCTTCAAAGCGTTTACAACCCCCTGAGGTCAAACATACTCACCATGCCACACGTAATGGAGATGCTTGGAACCTCGCGGGTTACGGTCGCGGATGGGAAGGTCGTCGATGTCGGCAAGTCCCGTATCAGGTGGTGCCCGCTCTTTGACAAGCTTCACGGCATCAAGGAGATCACAGAGGATGCGGTTCGAACGAACATGGAGTTTCGGATAGCAGAACTTGGAATGTTTACGAAAGCTCGCAACCTCGATGTGGATGTCTTCGTGAACTTCGGCGCATCAGAGGTGATGATGACCGGGCTTCGCACCGGGCTGATCGACACAACGGTTACAGCCTGTGACGGCGCGGGCACGGTCATAACAGACAATCCGGGGCTTGTTCAGGGCATGGGCGCACAGATCTCAGGGCTCGTCGAGACCGAGCCGATACAGGAGATCATCGACGGGATCAGGGAGCGCAGCGGAACCGTAGTCGATCCGGATGCCGCGAGCATCGATCCTGCCGTTGGTGTTTGCCATGCATCCGAACTTGGATATCGGCGGATTGCGGTTACCGTCATCGATCCTGCGACCGCGCTTCTGATCAGGCGGATCGAGTCCGAACTCGGCATAAAGGCGATCATCATCGCTGCGCATATCACAGCGCTCTCCCGGTCCGAGGTGCAGGATCTTCTGGATCTGGTCGATATCGTGACCGGTTGCGCATCCAAGCACGTTCGCGATCTCGTAAATCCGCTGGCGCAGGTCGGAACCGCGATACCGCTCTTTGCGCTAACGCAAGCAGGGAAGGAACTCGTAATCGAGCGGGCAAAGGAGATCGAAACGCCGGTGCTGATCAATACGATGCCGCTTCCGGTGCTGCCAGAGCAGAAGCAGCCGGCTGGGTGGGAATTGTGAGCAGGGGCGGTGGCGAATCGGTGTTGGTAAATATAGGTAGAATTGAATATCTACCGGACAGAGGTGAAAAATGCAATCAAAATCGATATTAGATTACATAGTTTTTGGAACCGGGCTACGGTATCTCCAAGATGCTTCGGAGAATTGGTCCGTGCATGAGAATAATTATGTATTAGACAACATCGACCGATTCTTTGCTAATTTAGATAAATTTGACCTGCCAGTCACTCAGTGTGCAGCTTATGAGTTACGCCAGTTCAGGGATGAATTGACACAATCGGATACCGATCATAGACTTTCAGCTGGCGAAGCGTCTGAACTCAGAAAAATTATGCGTGATGTGAGAAAGACGCTTTTCGCGGAAGCAGAGGGGAATATATCTTTTATCGTAACTGACAAGAGAATCGATGTCAACAAGCTCCTTTCGGATGTGCCTGCTTTAATGGCTCCCGACATCTTTGACGCACTGCCTGACATTGCTCAATGTGACTTCATCGAAGCAGGGAAGTGTATCGCATTTGAACGTTCTACAGCCGCCGCATTTCACTTACTGCGAGGAACTGAAGCGGTATTGCGAGACTTTTATTGTTCTATTGTGAAAAGAAATCGTGCTAACCTCATGTGGGGACCAATGGTTGAGTCTCTCAGGAAGCGTAGGCAGTCACCACCCGCGCCACTTCTCGATAATTTGGACAATATCCGACGCTCATTTCGGAACCCCACACAACACCCAGACAAGAGCTACGATATCCAAGAAGTACAGGACTTATTTGGTTTATGTGTCGATGTAGTCAATCGGATGGCGGGATCATATCGATAAAGACTATTTAAGCAGTGGAGACACCACGTTCACAGTAGGTGGATAACGATGCGGATGTTTACGGCGGTATTGCATAAAGAAGATGGGATATGTGTGGCAGAGTGTCTGGAAGCTCAGAAGCGAATGAGCACCGAACAGCAAGTCGATCGCGATTCATTAGACAAAAAATCATTGCTTTACCCCGTCCCCGATCACCATCAGCGCATCGAGGGACGTGACCACGCCATCCCCATCGACGTCCGCCTCCTTACTCCATTCGCCGCGGGCAGCCATCTCAAGCACAATTACGGCATCTGCCGATGTGAGCACTCCGTCGCGGTTCAGATCGCCGCGGGGCGATGTTACGGTTATTAGCCGGCTCACCTGACCTGCTGCCCCCTTATCATCAGTCACAGTCAGACTCACGACATAGTAGCCTTCCGTTTTATAAGAATGCGTGATCATCGTATCTGTTCCGGTTGTTATGTTCCCGTCTCCAATATCTCCGAAGTTCCAGCTGTATGCAACGATGTCCCCTTCAGGATCCGGATCGCAGGACGCTGATGCATCGAAAGTAACCGTGTCCATGGTTCTCAGGCTATCAGGAGAATAAGTGAAGTTTGCGACAGGAATCTTGTTGATATCCACGATCGCTGCAGTATGGTTGCTGTTTCCTGATCCATCCACCGCAACAACGGTAAGCGTGCAGCCGCCCGAGTCCATCGTAGCAGTATCGAGCTTGAATCTCGGATTACAGCTTCCGGAATCATTTACCGCGGCAAGCCTATCATTCACATAGAGTGCAGCATGACCCGTGCCGGTGCTGCCGGTATCGCTTATGCTCACATCCATCAGAACTCTGCCCGATACGGTAGCACCTGGGCAAGGGGCTATTATAGTTGCTACCGGCGGCGTCGTGTCTTCGGGCGTCTCTTCGACGTAAATATTGTCCCAGGCACTTGTTGCGTATTTATCGAACAGCAACACGCTTGAGAGGCTTCCAGTGCGTTCCGGGAGGTCTAATGAAAGTTCCAGCCTGTTATTCAGATATACATGCATCCTGCCAGCATCGTTGTCCACCACCAGTTTGAAGTTGTACCGCGTTTCCCGGGAGAATGGATAGCTCTTATAAACACTATCACCCACCCCGGTTTCGGTGTCGTACCAGTAGATCACGAACGTTTCATCATCGGTCTTTGCATTAAAGCCGTACGATACAGCGTGTGGTACGCTTCTATCCTGCGTGACTTCGACACCAGTGTATGAACTCCCGGATTTGTCTTCGACGATCTCAAATACGCCTGCCACGACC